>OMGP01000393.1_pt1 | contig 44369 bp, 52 predicted proteins | sample 1646091 | NCBI WGS metagenome assembly OMGP01 (sample SAMN05578580, study PRJEB25193) | human gut metagenome | biome: Human Microbiome; feature: human-associated habitat; material: feces | host: Homo sapiens | place: USA:Birmingham | reverse complement strand
GTGGAGCTTGCCCATGTGGACAGCGAGATTGAAAAGCTGGTGGACAGTCTGACGGGTGCAAACAATGTTCTGCTCTCCTATGTGAATGTGAAGATAGCGGAACTGGACAGGCGCAAGCAGGAACTTGTGAAGCAGATAGCCGAGTTGATGGTGGAAGCCATCAGCCCAGAACAGGTCAATCAGATTTCCGGCTACCTCGACACTTGGGAGAATGTATCCTTTGATGACAAGCGGCGGGTGGTGGATTTGATGATTACCACCATAGCCGCCACAAGCGACAGCTTGAACATCACATGGAAAATCTGACGGGCGGCACACCTCCCGTCAGACCGTTACCCTGTGTAGTCCCTTGTAAACTGTACTTTAGTGAATGCCAAACAAGGAGTGTTATTATATGTACAAAAACAAGTCAATATCCGGCAGGAACAATATCTGCGGGATCAAGATCCGTGAACTTCGCAGCAGGATGAACGATGTTTCACAGAAACGACTGGCGGATATGCTTCAGCTTCTCGGTCTGGACCTTGATAAGAACGCGATCCAGAGGATTGAGAGCGGAAAGAGGTTTGTGACCGATATTGAACTGAGATACTTCGCAAAAGTCTTAAATGTCAGTTATGAGGAGCTTTTGAGTGAGGACACTCCTGAGGCAGATTAAAGATTCCTGAGTAACAGGTTCCCGCGAAGGTATCTGCCCGTGCCACATGCCGCCTTTTTGCGGAAAAGTCATCTTTGTCCTGGACCAGATAGGCAATCTCGTAAGGAAGGCTGTCATCGAAGATACGGTGGTAAGCGACACTTCCGTCCTCATGGACCAGAAGCCTTTCCAACGGAACCTTGAACAGCTCACCGAGGACCAGCATATTCGGAAGAGAGGGGAGCGATTCCCCGCGAAGCCACTTATAGATCGACTGGGGACTGTCCAGTTCCAGTGCATCCTGGAGATCGCGGACTGTCATCTTTCTTTTTAACATTTCATCCCGGATCTTTTTTCCGGTCAGCGTTTTCGATAATTCTTTCATACATCATCCTCCAAATTTCCAATCAGGGCAGACTGATGTCAGCTGTCGGCCATTAAAAAATGTTTCTGGCAGCGGGTAATGTAAATATTCATTAATTTTCATAGGGAAACGGACGACGGATCCTTGTCGCCGGTATATGAGACTTAGAACCTCTGTTTTGTAAGTAGCTATATCATACTATAAAATTCGCGGTTTGTCTTGAACTAAAAGGTTAAAATCACATATTTTTTGAAAAAAATTTATAAGAAAATGCTGACGGACAGAAATGCAGATCATCGGAGAATGCGAAAAGACGAGGAATGATTTTGAACTTCGGAAAAGAGGTAATAACAAAAAGGCATGTAAACTTCAGTCTGGCAAAGCCGTTTCATACACGGAAATAACCGGGAGAAACGACCTGTCAGGACGTAAGCTTACATGTCTGAAAAATTCGATTCTTTAATTAAAAAACTATTTTCCCTGCTGTGCTTTCAACGGAATGATCTCCTTACGGTACACATGGACAAGGCACACACCGCTGAAGATGATCGCGAAAGCTTCGGCGATCGGGAAGGCAAACCACACGGTGTGAAGACCACCGATCCTTGCGAAGATAAATGCCACCGGCAGAAGAACGACAAGCTGACGGAACACGGAGATCCATAAACTCAGCATTCCATGTCCAAGTGCCTGGAACAGGGAAGTACAGACGATGGAGCAGCCCGCAAACAGGAAGCTGATGGAGATGATCCGGAGTGCCGGAATGCCGATGGAGAGCATCGTATCGGAGGCGCTGAAGATCATTAAAAGCTTATCCGGCATGAGCTGGAAGACAGCGAAGCCGCACAGCATGATCGTTGTGGCGTACACAGCGGCCAGCTTTATGGTTCCCATAATTCGGTCCGGTTTTCCGGCACCGTAGTTGTAGGCGATGATCGGAACGGTTCCGTTGTTTAAACCGAAGACCGGCATGAACACGAAGCTCTGGAGCTTGAAGTAGACACCGAATACAGCTGTCGCCGTGGAAGAAAAGGCAATAAGGATCTTGTTGATTCCAAAGGTCATGATACTTCCGATGGATGCCATGATGATGGACGGAACGCCCACCGCGTAAATGTGGCGGATGATCTCACCGTTGGGCTTAAAGCTCCTGAGGGAGATCGTGATCTCGTGGTTTTTCGTCTTATTTAAGTAAAAACCGAGGCCGAAGGCGATGATCTGTCCGAAAACAGTGGCGCCTGCGGCACCGGCGATCCCGAGAGCCGGTGCTCCGAAGTAACCGAAGATCAGGATCGGGTCCAGGACGATGTTGATGATGGCGCCGAGTCCCTGGGTGTACATGGAGTAAATCGTTTTTCCGGTAGACTGTAAGAGACGCTCACATGCGATCTCCATAAAGAGTCCGAAGGAAGCGATCGTGCAGACTCTCAAATAAGTAGTTCCGAGATCCACAATCTCCTCGATATCGGTCTGGAGACGGAAGAACTGTCTCGCAAAGAAGAGACCGAAGAGCGCGAATACGATGTAGCTCATAGCCGCCAGGAACAGCGCGTGGTCCGCGATCCTGTTGGCGCGATCAAAGTTCTTTTCGCCGAGATTTCTTGAGAGGGCAGCATTGACACCGACGCCGGTTCCGGTCGCCACGGCGATCATCAGGTTCTGCGCCGGGAACGCCAGGGATACGGCGGTCAGGGCATTCTCGCTTAACTGCGCGACGAACATACTGTCCACAATGTTATAGAGTGCCTGGACGAGCATCGAGATCATCATTGGTACGGACATGGAGATCAGAAGCCGGTTTAGCGGCATGACGCCCATTTTGTTTTCTGTTGCCATTTGGGTAACTCCTTTCGTAAAACATAGATAACCGTGAAGAAATTTCACGGTTACAAATAAACATACATTCTCCCTTTATGAAGGGACACTGAATGGCATTATAAGGCAAATGAACATGTTCGTCAACCGAAACAGGGAAACATATGGCGGAGTTTCTTTGAGGGACTGTGCAGAGCGGAAGGTTTTGATGGATTGACAAAAATGAATGCCCGTCGTATCATGGAAATGATGTGAAAATTTTAAGGTTTTGCCGGGCCGGCAGCAGAAACTGAGAGGTGCTGCGGGGAGGCAGAAACTTATGTCAACGAATAAGGAGTATAGGAATGATCCAGGATATCAACCCGCATAAATTTGACCTGACCTACGGACAGCCGAAGGCGCAGGATGAGGACTTTGTCCTTTATATAAAGAAGAGTAAGACACTTTTAAGAAAAGTGGACGAGGAAAATCACAAGATTCCGAAGTTTTCTGATTTCCCGGAGGACAAAGAGCTGCTGAAAGAAAGCGCGTATTATCTGTTCGCCATCGATGGAAATCATTATTACTATGTGACGGAGATGCCGAGATATGATTCCGATGTCTATGAACTCTGTTCGACAGCGGCGTACAGAAAGATGCATCCGATGTATCAGGCTTTCGCGGGAATCACGGCGACACAGATTCATCGCTTTAAAGAGAGCAGAAAGTACTGCGGACGCTGTGGTCATCTGATGGAGAACAGCAAGACTGAGCGTGCGTTAGTGTGCCCGGAGTGCGGACAGACGGAGTATCCGAAGATCTCTCCGGCTGTCATCGTTGCAATCTCCGACGGGGACAGACTTTTAATGTCCAGATACCGCGTGAACAACAACCCGTACCGCGGATACGCGCTGATCGCCGGTTTCGTGGAGATCGGGGAGAGCTTTGAGGAGACGATCCACCGTGAGGTCATGGAGGAGGTCGGACTGAAGGTCAAGAACATCCGCTATTATAAGAGCCAGCCATGGGCATTCTCTGACACGGAGATGATCGGATTTTTTGCGGAGTTAGACGGACCGGATAAGATCAAGCTTCAGGAAGATGAGCTCTCTGAGGCGGGATGGTACCACCGCGACGAGATCCCGGATGAGACGATGATGAACAGCATCGGAAGTGAGCTTAAGATGGTGTTTAAGTATGGAAGTCTTGAGAAGTTTTATGAAGTGACTGGGTATAAGGACCAGAATTAGGGATTTGGTTTGTAAAAACGCGTGCGGAGACTGCGCCTGGAGGAGTGGTTGAGCGTACATAAGAAAAATGAGAGTAACTGTTCAGTAGGTCTGCGCACTTGTTGCGCTGACCGTAAGAAAACCTAGGCAAAAAGGCAAAAATCCATCGGCGTAGCCGATTTGGAATGGATTTTTGCATGTAACTGTGAAGGTACTGAACAGTTACAAATGAGAAACTAAAAAGAGCCGGGAACTGGATTTTGTAATTGATCGGAATTCAGTTCCTGGCTCTTTTTTTGCGGGCGATTTGCACTTATATTGTTTGTTTGCCGATTCTGGGAAGATCGGTATTAAAAATGCCCGCGATTGTCAGATCATGCTTTGTGGAATGTCTGGGAGAATTCCATGAATTCTCTCAGGGTATCCGGCATATCCTGAGGATGGCAGCAGAAGCCGATGACGCGTTTCGGGATCGGGATATCTAACGGGATCTCAATGAGTGTACCGTTTTTCAAGTCATCCTCGACGAAATCTTTGATGACGCAGCCGATTCCGAGTCCGATCCGGGAGAATTCGATGAGGAGTTCCATGTCGGTGGTCTCCAGGATCTGGTTGATCTCGATCTGGTTGTCAGCCAGGTAGGCGTCCACATGTTTCCGGCTCATATTGGAGCGGTTTAAGAGCATGATATTTCCGGTTTTAAAAATATCGGTGTCATTGCCTTCTCTCAGATGGAGGTTTTCCAGATAGGCCGGAGTACAGACGAATGCATCGCTGATTTCCATTACCGGTTGGAAGTGGAGGCCTTTTTTGCTTTTTGGCTCCGCCACGAGTCCGATATCGATCTTTCTGGCATCCAGCATGTCGAGGGTCTGGTAGGTGGACTGGCTCTCGATGGCGATGTTTACGTGCGGGTATTTTCCGATGAATCCTTTTAAGTAGGGGAGAAGGACGTATTTGCACAGGGTGTTACTGACACCGATCTTCAAGTTCCCGATATGGAAATCATGGATCCGCTTCAGTTCGCGTTCGCCGCGGCCGATGGAGTCGAAGGCGGTGTTCACATGCTGGAAGAGGATCGTGCCTTCTCTTGTTAGTTGGACGCCGCGGGAGTTTCGGCTGAAGAGTTTGATGCCGAGGCTTTCTTCAAGTTTGCTGATGGCTTTGCTGATGGCAGGCTGGCTGATGTAAAGTTCTTTGGCAGCGCGGGAGATGTTGCCGCAGCGGGCTACTTCGTAGAAGATTTTGTATTGTGACAGGTGCTGTTCCATAAAAATACTGCCGTCCGGGTGGGACCGCAGGAGTATAACCCCCTTTCATATGTGGTATTCGTATTATTTATGCCTATTATATAGAATGGGGGTGGGGGATGTCAATATGAAATGTGTGGGGGATTGGCTAAAGGGTACGTGCTGGCCTGGGATGTGGCTGCGGGGTACGCGCTGGCCTGGGTCCGGCTCCGGGTGCTCGGGATTTCGGGGGCGGTTCCTCCAACGAATTCTCCTGCGCACTAAGAGGAAACCATGCCCCCGAAATCAGGCACCCAGATCCGGACCCGGGCCAGCGCTGAGATTGGCTGCGCGAGGGTGGCCAGCCGAGTGGATTGGCGGGATCGCAGGCGCTGCGCTGTGCGATATGGAGATTACTTTATGCAATTGCACATATGTCCAGTTCTTTCTTTAAGATGTCGTTAACAGAATCCAGGATTCCGAGATGCGTCTCGAGATCCAGGCGGTCGACGGTCATTTCGTTCTTTTTGGTGCAGCCGTCTACGCTGCCGGCGGCTACGGCGAGGCGGAGAGACTCGGTCTCTTCCTCGCGGGTCGGGAGGAGATTTTTTTCAGCGAAGAGGGAGCAGAGGGCGGCGATACCTATTCCCCACCAGTTGGAGACGCCGCTGGCGAGGGTGATGTCGGCGGATTCGGCGGTGCAGATCGTTCCACCGAAGGGAACGAAATGTTCGATCACGTCGCGGTAGGTGCCCATGCCCATCTCGTTGCCGCCGTCGCCGATGGAGATGGTGGTGGCTCCGGATTTTTTTGCTTCGGAGAGAAAGAGGGCGGAGTCAGTGATCATGTCATCGAGGACTTCGCCGCGCATGCTGTGGTAGTGGCCGTTGGCGGCTTTACCGGGGCGTTCTAAGGAGATGAGGTGGGTCGGGGCGAAGGTTTTGATGCAATTTCGGATGAAGTCGCCGGTGTCTGTTTTAGGGAGCATCATGAGTTTTGCTTTTGGAGCGCGGTAGCAGACAACGTCGCTTACAATGGAAAAGGCGGGCTCATCGGTGATCACGAGGACGGAGGCGCCGAGAGCGGTCAGGGCTGCTGCAATATCAGCGGTGCCTAAGGGGCCGTCAGTTTCACCAACATAAGAGCCGTCGCTGAGTCGGACCGGAAAGCCGGTTAAGAGAATGACACGGCGGGCGTCCGCGAGCGTGTTTAAGGTTTCCTGGATCGGATTGTCCGGGAGTGCTTTTAAGAGCCCGCGGTTTCCGAAATCCTGTTTCATAATGGTATCCAGATCTTTAAAAAATGTCATGGTATTTATCCTCCAAATATGTTTGATGAGGGGAAAACTTTTTTCGCGGCCGTGTGTATGAAAAAGCCGATATGGATCGTTTTTCGGATTTCAGGCAACAAAAAAAGCCACTGATCCCCTGTTGGAAGATTCATGGCTCTTATTTACGGAGGGAACATCCGGGCAGGAGTCCCGATAAATAAAAGAATCTGTTTTCGTTGTCTCTAGTCTAGTGGAAATGCATAGAAAAGTCAATGGAAAACGAATATATTTTGTGATATACTATGTAACAGGCGCAAAAGTAAAACAAGCGGCACCGCAGATGACATTTGTTTTTCTTGCGCTGTCAGCAAAGGTTTCGTCTGCGTGAGCGGGCAGGTCGGTCACTATGAGCAATTTCTTATATCGGGGAACAAAAAGGGGTATATTATATGGAAAACAAAAACACGATCCTTGTGGTCGGCCAGGCAAAGCCGAGCAAAGAGGATGCGATCTACAATCTCCACGGGGAATTTTATATCAGTCTGATCGTGGAGCGGGATACGGGGAAGATCCTGGAACTGGACTGCAATACGATCCTTGAGGTGACGAAGCAGTTCGTGGCATCCATGTTTGTGGGGAAGAGCCTGAGGACAGACGTTCCGCTGATCGAGAAGGAGATCAGGGAGCGTTATTTTGCTTTGACGCAGAAGCCATTGATCGCGTGCATGAAGGATGCATGCAACCGGTACCTCACGGCGATCGGGGAAAACCGCGGAAAATAATTGTACAGATGCGGAAACAAGAGAATAGAATTTTTAACATTATTAAGCCGGAGTTCTCCTCCGGTTGTTTTTTTCTCGTTTTTCAAGAGACCGATTGACAATCAAAAAAATCATGATAAAGTTAGGAAGGTCGTTTTTCTAATACCCCATACAAAACGGCAAAGAATCTGAAAATAATGGACCGATTCGGGGAAATATACCATTTGATTTATCAAATACAACAATACCGGATCGCAGCACCAAGAGTATGAAAAAGGAGTACCCCACTTATGAGTTCCTGGAATGATGTTACCAAAAAGGTACGTGAAATACGGAAAAATTTTGTTGTCCGCTGTGCGATTTCCTTCGTGGCAGTTTTGGCATCTGCCCTTCTGCAGTCTTATGTAATTCTGGCCTTTATCCGTCCGGCAGGCCTTCTGTCCAGCGGCTTTACGGGACTTGCGATTTTGATCGACCGAATCGCTGAACTGTATGGATTTACCGTCTCGACATCTTTGGCGCTCGTTGTTTTAAACCTGCCTGTTGCCCTGATGTGCTGCCGCAGCATCAACGTGAAATTCACGGTGTTTTCGCTGCTGCAGGTATTTTTTGCAAGCTTTTTCTTAAAAGTCTGCCACTATACTCCGCTATTTGAGGATCTGACCCTGAATGTGATCTTCGGCGGTGTGCTTTACGGACTGTCCGTTGTCCTTTCCTTAAAAGGAAACGCATCCACAGGTGGTACCGACTTTATTGCTCTCTATGTTTCCAATAAGACCGGAAAGTCCATTTGGAACTATGTGTTCATGGGAAATGTGTGTATCCTTGTAATTTTTGGACACATGTTCGGTTGGGAGTATGCAGGATATTCCATCCTGTTCCAGTTCATCTCCACAAAGATGATCTCCACCTTCCATCACCGCTATGACCGCGTGACCTTACAGATCACCACTGAGAAAGCGGAAGAGGTCATGAAGGCGTATGTCAGCAAGTATCACCACGGTATTTCCTGCGTGGACGCCATCGGCGGCTACAGCCACAAAAAGATGTACCTGCTCCACACCGTAATTTCTTCCTATGAGATCAACGATATCGTCCAGCTGATCCAGGAAGTAGATGAAAACGTGATCATAAACGTATTCAAAACAGAAGACTTCTACGGCGGATTCTACAGAGAGTCCTTGGACTAGCTTAAAATCAAAAAATATTCCCCAGAAGACATGCCCCAGTATATGGGCGGTGTTTTCTGGGGATTTTTGTTTGTGAGACTATTTCTTCCAGTCACTGATGAGAGCGGTGCATGATGTTGGTAAAAAAATTTGTTTAGAAAGATTTTATGGATTAACGGATTGTCATACATCCGAAAAACCTACCGATACCAGAAGCTGTGGATGGATTCTACCGCCTACACCTCCTCTCCAGCACTGCCACCGCCTGATACAGGATTGCGGACAGAATACAGAGGATCACGATGGACATGATCACGAGATCCAGCTTGAAGACCTGGCTGCCGTAGATGATGAGGAAGCCAAGGCCTGCCTGGGCGGAGAGAAACTCGCCGATGATGACGCCGACGAGGCAGAGACCGATGTTGACCTTCATGTTGCTGATGATAAGTGGAACAGAGCCGGGCAGCAGGACCTTTGTGAGGACATCCTTCTGTTTTCCTCCCAGCGTGTAGATCAGACGGATCTGGTCAGGATCCATGGAGAGAAAGCCGTTGTAGAGCGTTAAGATCGAGCCAAATACTGCCACAGAGACCGCCGCCGTGATGATCGTCTTCATGTTGTTGCCCAGCCATACGATGAGCAGCGGCGCGAGAGCGGACTTCGGCAGACTGTTCAATATGACAAGGTACGGTTCCAGAATCTTTGCCAGCCGCCTGCTGGACCAGAGCGCCACCGCGCCGAAGATCCCGATCCATGTCACAAGAAAAAAGCTCAAAAGCGTCTCCAAAACCGTGACTCCCGTGTGGTAAAAGATCGTCCGGTCTGCCGCCATGGAAAGAAAACAGGAGAGCACCCGGGACGGGGAACTGAAAATAAAATCGTTCAGGATCCCGATCCGGGCGCTGATCTCCCAGGAAAAAAGAAACAGGACCAGAAATAAGATCCTGCAGATGAAGATCTGCCGCCGGATCCGCCGCTCCTGCTCCAGATACCGGCACTGGGCCGGGGAGACCGCAAGATCCGCTGCCGGGATCACAGCCCGGTGCCTGCGCAGGATAAAAGAAGCGATACTATGAAATCTCATCCGGCTCACCTCCCACATTGACAGCGGTCATGAGTCCGTTTCTGGCTGCCGGTGCATTCTCATCACCGGATTCAGTTCCATTGATAATATCTGTATCTCCAGATCCGGCCCCATCGACAGTTGACGTATCATCACCATTCCCGTTCCCAAGAATCTTCCACAATTCATTAAAATAAGAAGAAAACTCCGGATAGTTCCGCCGCTTCAAAGGACTCATTTCATGGTTCGGAAACCGAATCACAAGCTCCCCCTTGATCGTCCCCGGTCTGTTCGTCAGCACCAGGATCCGGTCCGCTGTGCTCACCGCCTCCGAAAGATCATGGGTGATCAGGATCGCCGTTTTCTTTCTGCTGCGGATGATCGAACTGATATCATCACAGACCGAAAGCCTCGTCTGATAATCCAGAGCAGAAAACGGCTCATCAAGAAGCAGAAGATCCGGCTCCAAAGCAAGAGTCCGGATCAAAGCAGCCCGCTGCCGCATTCCCCCGGAAAGCTCCGACGGATGCGCATCGTAAAAATACTGAAGTCCGTAAGAATCCAGAAGCTCCTTCACCCGGCTCAAATGCTTTGAATCACACTTCCTCCGCACCTCAAGCCCCAGTGAAACATTCGAAAGGATCGTCCGCCACTCAAACAAATGATCCCTCTGCAGCATGTACCCGATCCCCGAAGTCCCCTTCCCGACAGAAACCCCGTCAAAAAGAATCTCCCCCCGCTCAGGGGCCAAAAGCCCGGCAAGCAGAGAAAGCAACGTAGACTTCCCACACCCGGACGGCCCGACAATACAAAGAAACTCGCCGGAATTCACATGAAACGATATATCAGAAAGGGCCTTCGTCTCTCCCTCCATGGTATGGTAGGAATAATCCACCCCTCTAACTTCCAATTTCGGAGTCATGGATACCTCACTCAAACGTATTTACTATAAAATATGTAAAAACCTCTCATCCGTGAGCCAACCGTCAAAAACAACAGCACAGTACACAACTATTATGCAGCACTGCTTATTCATTTCTCGTCCCTCAGCACAGCCACATCCTCAACGCACAGCGCAGCGCCTGCGCTCCCGCCAGTACACAGCACAGACCAGCTTTCAGATCCTCTGAGCCCGGATCTGAAAGCTGGTCTGTGCGTACCCCCCGCCAATTCTCCTCTCCCCCAAAAAACGTAAGAAAATCGCAAGAAAACCGCCAGATAAAAGACCCAAGAAAGAAACATTTCCCTGCTATACTAAATTCCAGTGTTAAAATAATCACATTTAACATAGAAAACCTCGGAAGGAACACATGAGTATGAGCAGTGAAGAAAAAATCTCACCAGAAGAATTCGACAAAGAACTAGACTCCCTACTGGCCGGAACCACAGAAAAGAAACCCAAAAACCCAAAGAGAAAAAAGATCATAATCGCCGCCGCCATTGCCATCCTCGGAATCACCGGCATCAAACTCCTGTCCGGCGGAAAAGACATGGTCCCCGTTGTGGACACTGTGACTCCAACCCGCAAAACCATCCAAAACCGCCTCACAGTCACCGGTCCCATCTCCGGAACCGACAGCGTAGACGTCGTCTCAAACCTCCACGCTGAGATCCTCGAAATTCCCGTAAAAGAAGGCGACAAAGTCACAAAAGGCCAGCCCCTGGCAGTCCTCGACGATTCCGACGTAAAAAAAGAAGCCGACATCGCCAAAAACGACTACGACCTCGCCGTGACCACCTGCGCCGAAAAAGATAAAGAAGCAAGAAACGGCTACGCCAAAGCCATCCAGGACCTGAACACCGCTCAGGCCAACTACGACCGCACAAAAGCCCTCTTTGATGGCGGCAGCGTCCCAAAAGTTGATCTTGAGACAGCGGAAAACGGTCTCCACGACGCAGAACGGGAATGCGACTCCTACACAATAAAAAACGGATCCGCCGTCGCCGATGACTCCTACCGCCTCCAGATCGAAAAAGCAAAATTCGACTACGAAAAAGCCGTAGAGCAGTTAGATAATACGATATTAAAAGCCCCTATCGACGGCACCGTCGTCCGCGTCAACACAAAAGTAGGCCGCTTTGCCGACAAAATGGAAAACGACGCCCCGCTCTTCGTGATCGAAAACCTCGATAACCTGGAACTCGAGATCAAAGTCAGCGAGTACACCATCGGAAAAGTCGCCGTCGGCCAGGAAGCCGAGATCTCCGCGGACATCTTAAACGGTGAGACCGTCCACGGCGAAGTCATCTCGATCTCCCCGACCGGCGAAGAAAAAGGCGGCGGTTCCAGCGAGCGCGTCATCCCCACAAAGATCCGCGTCACAGATCAGGACACAAAACTGATCGCTGGAATCACCGCCCGCGCGTCCATTGTCCTGGAAGAATCCGAGAACGCCCTGACAGTCCCAGTCTCCGCCGTGATGGAAAAAGACGGAACGAACTACGTCCAGGAGATCAGTGACGGAACCGTATCCTGGGTTCCGGTGGACATCGGTGTGGAAGGCGATGTGGAGATGGAGATCATCCCGGTGGAAGGGAGCTCCCTGGATGAAAACTCCGTCCTGATTGCGGAGCCGGGAGAGCAGTACACAGATGGAATGGCAGTCACATCATCCGGAAAACAGGGGGAATAAACAATGTTTGAAAAACTGACAAGATCCCGCTACATGACGGAAAACGTGACAGACGAGCTGATCCGCCTGGAAAACCTCGTAAAGATCTACGACACAGGCGCGATCCGGGTCATGGGACTAAAGAAAATCAACCTGACGATCCACCGCGGTGAGTTCGTTGCGATCATGGGACACTCCGGATCGGGAAAATCTACCCTGATGAATATTTTAGGCTGCCTGGACCGCCCGACACTGGGTCACTATTACCTCGACGGGATCGACACGGCGGCCCTGTCCCCGGACGAACTCTCCGCGGTGCGGAATAAAAAGATCGGCTTCGTGTTCCAATCCTTCAACCTGATCTCCAGGACATCGGCGTTAAAAAATGTGGAGCTCCCGATGACCTACGCGAGGATCCCGAAAAGGAAAAGGACGGAGCGGGCCATGGAACTGTTGGAGTGCGTGGGGCTGGAAAAACGCGCCGGACACATGCCCAATGAGATGTCCGGCGGACAGAGACAGCGCGTTGCCATTGCGAGAGCGCTGGCGAACGAGCCGCCGCTGATCCTGGCAGATGAACCGACGGGAAACCTCGATACAGCCGCGTCCATCGAGATCATGGAGATCTTCTCGGAACTCCACAAAGCGGGAGCCACCGTGATCGTTGTCACCCACGAGGAAAATATCGCCGCCTTTACGGACCGGATCATCCACTTCTCGGATGGTCAGATCATCAAAGATGAGATCAACGAAAACCCGACAAAAGGAAGCGGTAAAGTCCACATGAAAGGTCTCTACAGACACTTCCAGAAAACAGCCGGAACAGAGAGTGGGGTGGTCGGATGCTAGGCGAAAATATGATCATGGCCTTCCATGCAATCATGGCGAACAAGATGCGCTCATTCCTGACCATGCTGGGCATTATCATCGGAATCGGTTCTGTCATATCCATCGTTTCCATCGGCGATACGATGCGCGGACTGTTCGCGGACCTCTATAAGGACGCGGGGGCCACCCAGGCGGTGGTATCCATCGGATACAATGTGGAGGATGTGCGGGACAGCGATTACTTTACCCTGGATGAACTTGATAAGATCAAGGAGATCTTTGGGGATGAGATATCCTATATCGACAGTTACGCCAGCGTAAATTCAGAAGTCCTTGCAGGACGGACAAACATGAAATTTGACTTCCAGGGGATCGACTGGAATTTTAGCGATGTCCAGCCGGTGACCATGATTTCCGGACGTTATTTAAACGAAGGAGATATCCTTGGACGAAAGAAAAATGTGGTGATAGAGGAGGAGAGTGCCAGAAAACTTTTCGGAACGGAAAACGCGGTGGGAAAGACCTTCCGGACCACCGTCTACGGGGATACAGACATGTATACGGTAGTCGGTGTCTACAAAAAAGAGATGAGCGCCTTCCAGAAGCTTTTGTCCGGAGGTTCCGGCGATACGGGATCCGCGTATATCCCGTATACACTGCTCACGTGGCCGAATGACCAGTTCTATTACTGCCGTCTGTACGCGAAAGAGGGAACGGACATGGTAAATTTCATGTCCAGACTGACGGTGTATCTCGGGAAAATCAAGAATAGAAACGCGGGAGATTTCTATACGAGTACGGTGGCGGATGAGATGGGATCCATCGACAGCCTCATGGGCGGACTTTCCATGGCTGTGGGCGGGATCGCTGCGATCTCTCTCCTGGTGGGCGGCATCGGGATCATGAACATCATGCTGGTGTCCGTCACGGAGAGGACCCGCGAGATCGGTATCAGAAAGGCGCTCGGTGCAAGGACCCGGGATGTCCTGATCCAGTTCCTGACAGAGTCCGCGATCCTGTCCGCTCTGGGCGGAATCATCGGCGTTCTTCTCGCTGTGAGTCTCGTGACGGCAGGCGGTGCGGCGCTTGGACTCCCTGTTGTGATCAAACCTGGGATCATCCTTCTTGCGGTATCCTTTTCGGCCGTAGTCGGCATCTTCTTTGGGATTTACCCGGCGTCGAAAGCCGCAAAGGCGGATCCGATCGATGCTCTGAGATATGAATAAAGAGGAACTGCCGATCAATGGGACATATGCAAGAAACGTATTATTGGAACGGATGCTATATGGACCGGCAAAAAATCCCCGCAGGATGCGGAAAAACGATCCTGCGGGGATTTTTAAAATTTATGCCAGTGACTATTCTACAAGCGCACCATTCACGTCAACGGTGTATCCGTCCGGAGTCTCACAGTTTACCATGAGAGTGCCCTTGAAGCCATCGCCTTCCTCGTGGAAGTAGTACCACTTGCCGCTGATCTCGTGCCAGCCGGTGAAGAGAGCACCGGTCTTAAGATCCATGTAGTACCAGTTGCCGTCATCCTTTACCCATCCGGTCTGCATGATATTGTCATGACCGAAATAGTACCAGGTTCCATCGATCTCCAGCCAGTAATCGGTAGCTTCGAGACCTTCCGCAAAGTGATATTTGTAGGTACCGTCAGAGAGCTTCTCCCAGGCACCGCCTGCCGGGGATTTTAAACCGCGGCGGCGTCCACCGTTTGTGCTGCGTTTGTATGTGCCGGACACAACAGTTCCATCTGTCGTATCAGCAGCCTGAGCTGTGATCATGGTTCCGAGAGCCAGTGTTGCAGCGAGAGCTGCGATGAAAAATTTTTTCATAAACGTACCTCCTGGGATTTCGTCTTTTGGTACAAAAATGCACATAAAATATATGTAGATTTGTCCTTTTCATATAGATATATCCTAATATGGAAACTGGAAAGAGTCAATGGGATTTAAAAGGAATTTATGGAAAAAAACTGTAAGAATGACTGAAAATGTCAGAAATATACGACTGATGCTTCTCATTCCAAATCGGCAAAATCCACTAGCCGTGTACAGTAATAAAAGAACGGACAGAGCCCTATATATGCGCAGAAAGGTATTGTCATTTTTTTTTTAGTGTGATAAAATGAGTGGCACAGTTTTTGATTTGTTTTTGCTTTATATGGAGGCAGATATGAAATATAAGTGTCTGATCTTTGATCTGGATGGAACGCTGGTAAACTCGATCCATGCGCTGACATACTGTACGAACCTTTCACTGGAGAAGTTTGGGCTCGGTCCTTTGACAGAGGAACAGATGATGACCATCGTCGGCGATGGATATAAAATGCAGATGAAACGTTCCCTCGCGGCCTGCGGGGATACGGATGAGGCGCACTACGAGGCGATCCTCCCTGTATATATGGAGATATTCGGAAAATACTGTAACTATGAGATGCATCCTTACGATGGAATCGTGGAGCTCACCTCGAAGGCGAAAGAGCTGGGTTTAAAGATTGCTGTTGTATCCAACAAGCCTGATGCCCAGGCGAAGAAGACCGTAGAATATGTATTCGGCGCGGGATATTTTGACACGGTGATCGGGGAGCAGGAGGGCGTTCCGAAGAAGCCGGATCCGTCGGGAGCATTGAAGGCGGCGAAGATCTGTGGCGCGGATCCGTCAGAGTGCCTGTATTTTGGAGATACGAATACGGACATGAAGACTGGAAAGAACGCGAAGATGACGACGGTGGGAGTTCTCTGGGGATTCAGGGGCCGTGAGGAGCTTGCGGCATTCCAGCCGGAATTTCTGCTTGAGAAACCGCTTGATATCTTAACGGAGATTGAAAAGTAGCTGTTTGGCAGACCTGTGCAGATGCGGCATGACTTATCAATGTGCCATAAAAAGGTGACAGCAGTAAGCGGATTTATTTATTTATTTATTTATTTATAGTGATGACTGCAGGAAAAACTGCGCAGGAAACAAAGAGCTGCTATTAAAAATAAAAGACAGTAACATGAAAATTCGGACCTTGCGTAAACTATGCTTAAAACAGCAGCCCGCGCGTTAGATACCGGAGGAAATGGATTGAAGGATTTTAGAAAAACAAGACGAAAACGGATAGAAGCATGGCTCACCGCAGCGATGTTTCTTTTTGGTACCCTGACAGGCTGTGGCTCTGTTAGTGACACACACGGAGATGTGGGAACTCCGAATGATGGAAAGCTGAAAGTTGTAACGACCCTGTTCCCGTACTACGATTTCACGAGACAGATTGCGGGGGATGCCGTAGATCTTTCCATGGTGATCCCGGCGGGACAGGACAGCCATTCCTTTGAGCCGACACCGGCAGATATCCGCCTGATCCAGAACGCGGACCTTCTGATCTGCAACGGTGGTGCCATGGAGCAGTGGGTGAGCCAGGTTGTGGCATCCCTGGATTCGGAGAGCTTAAAGGTCATCACGATGATGGACTATGTGGATACCGTGGAGGAAGAGATCGTGGAAGGTATGGAGGACGCAGGTGAGGAACATCACCACAGCCATGCGTCGGCAGACGATACCCATGATGATCACGACCATGATGAGGCGGTCCATGCTGATGACGATGATCATGATCACGATGCGGAAGATCATGATCATACGGATGATGAGCACGATGATGACGCGGACTACGAGATCGAATACGACGAGCACATATGGACCTCTCCGGTGAATGCCATGAAGATCACCCAGGTGATCACGGACACGCTTCAGGAGATGGACCCGGCAGACGCGGACATCTTTGCGGCAAATGCAGAGGATTATCTCGGGAAACTTGAGAATCTCGACCAGGAATTCCGCGATGTGGTAAACGGCGCGGACTTAGACCTCATTGTCATGGCGGACAAGTTTCCGCTCCGCTATTTTGCGGACACTTACGGACTCCGGTACAGGGCTGCGTTTTCCGGCTGCGCCTCCGACACTGAGCCAAGCGCAAAGACCATCGCATACCTGATCGACAAGGTGCGGGAGGAACAGATCCCGGCGGTCTATTACCTGGAACTCTCCAGCCACCGGGTGGCGGAGATCATCAGCGAGGAGACCGGTGCGAAGCCACTGTTATTTCACTCCTGTCATAACGTGACGAGAAGAGAGTTTGATAACGGCGTCACCTATCTGGAACTGATGGAACAGAATGTTGTCAATTTACGGGAAGGACTTTATCGATGAACCAGCCATTATTAAAATGTGAACATGTGGATTTTGGATATGAAAACTATGACGTGGTGAAGGACGTGTCCATGGAGATCAATCCTGGGGACTATCTCTGCATCGTTGGCGAGAACGGATCCGGAAAGAGCACCCTGATGAAAGGACTCTTAGGACTCATAAAGCCCACCGGCGGTGTCCTGACGCTGGCGGACGAGTTGAGACGGTCCGGAATCGGATATCTCCCGCAACAGACCCCGGCCCAGAAGGATTTCCCTGCGACGGTACAGGAGGTCGTGATCTCCGGCTGCCTTGGAAAGCGTGGAAACCGACCGTTTTACTCGATGGAAGAGCGGAAGCTTGCGGCAGTCAATATGGAAAAGCTCGGAATCACGGATCTCAAAAAGAGCTGCTACCGGGATCTCTCCGGCGGACAGAAACAGCGTACCCTGATCGCGAGGGCCCTCTGTGCTACGGACAAGCTCCTGATCCTGGACGAGCCGATCACGGGACTTGACCCGGCATCCACCCAGGATTTCTATGCGGTGATCCGCCATCTAAACAGGGACGAGAAGGTGGCTGTCCTCATGGTCTCCCACGATATCGGAAATATCGTGACCCAGGCCAACAAGATCTTACAGTTGAAACAGACGGTCCAGTTTTACGGGACCGTGGATGAGTATAAGAAATCGGAATTCGGAAGAGAATTCCTCGGAGGTGAGAACTAAATGGGACTTTTACAGGAAATGTTTTCCTATCCGTTTCTCGTGCGGGCGATGATCGGCGGTATCTGTATCTCGCTCTGCGCATCGCTCCTGGGAGTCAGCCTTGTGCTGAAACGGTATTCAATGATCGGTGACGGACTGTCCCATGTTTCCTTTGGGGCACTCTCTATCGCGGTGGCCTTTAACTGGGCGCCTCTCGCGGTATCGATCCCGGTGGTGGCAGCGGCGGCGGTCCTGCTTCTTCGGATCACGGGAAACGGAAAGATCAAGAGTGACGCGGCGATCGCGATGATCTCCGCAGGATCTCTCGCCATCGGTATCATCGTCACATCCCTGACGACGGGAATGACGACGGATGTCAGCAGCTACATGTTCGGAAGTATTTTAGCAATGAGCCGCGAGGACATGTACTTAAGCGTAGTCCTGTCCCTGGTGGTCCTCGGCATGTTTGTGATCTGCTACAACAAGGTCTTTGCCGTGACCTTCGATGAGAGCTTCGCGAAGGCGACGGGGGTGCGGGTTTCCGCCTATAACCTTTTGATCGCGGTCCTGACCGCCATTACGATCGTTCTCGGCATGAGAATGATGGGGGCCATGCTGATCTCGAGCCTTGTGATCTTCCCGGCACTGACATCCATGCGGGTGTTTAAGAGTTTCCTCGGCGTTGTGGTATCCTCGGGCGTTGTGTCTGTGGTGTGCTTCTTTATCGGGCTCATTCTTTCCTATGTATATTCAATTCCGGCGGGAGCCAGCGTTGTTGTGGTGAACCTGGCGATGTTCGGGGTGTTCAGTGTCGTTCAGATGGTGAAGCAGTCGAGATAGGGGAGAAACAGCAGGATGCCAGCAGATATGTAATCGCAAGGGCTCAATGAGGCTGGATTTTGTCAGATCCTGAAGACTGTACAAGAAAACAATATTATATGAGAAAATTTCTCGTATTTCTGCCGCTTTCCAGACATCCGCTGGAAGCGGCAGTACTTGACTTTGTTAGAAAATGTGTTAAAGTTAGTAATTGGTAATGAAAAATGAAAGTGCGGCAGTGGATCTCTGGTCTGTATACAGTATAAAATTAAGGCGGACAGATAAAAATACAGGAATGCCGCGCGGATGGCAAGAAAGAGGTGTCATTATGACAAAAATTGATATTATCTCCGGTTTCCTCGGAGCCGGAAAAACAACATTTATAAAGAAGCTTCTGAAAGAAGCAATTGCGGGCGAGAAAGTAGTCCTGATCGAGAATGAATTTGGTGAGATCGGTATCGACGGCGGCTTCTTAAAGGATTCCGGCATCGAGATCCGTGAGATGAACTCCGGATGCATCTGCTGTTCCTTAGTCGGTGATTTTGGACGTTCCTTAAATGAAGTCCTTACAAAGTATACACCGGACCGTGTAATTATCGAGCCGTCAGGTGTCGGCAAGCTTTCCGACGTCATGAAGGCAGTCTGCGACGTTGCGGGCGAGATCGACGTTGTATTAAACGGTTCCGTGACAGTCGTTGACGCTCAGAAGTGCAAGATGTATATGAAGAACTTTGGTGAGTTCTTCAATAACCAGATCGAGAGCGCAGGAACCATCGTGTTAAGCCGTACCGATGTCGCTGACGCAGACAAGGTCGCTCAGTGTGTAGAGATGATCCGCGAGAAGAACCCGAAGGCAGCTATCGTTACAACTCCGATCGACAAGCTCACAGGCGAGCAGCTTCTTGAGATCATTGAGCAGCCGACAGATGATATGGCTGAGAAGCTCCTTGAGGAGGTAAAAGAGGGTCATCACCATCATCATGACGATGACGACGAGGAGTGCTGCTGTGGCCACCACCATCACCACCACGATGACGATGATGACGACGAAGATGAGCATGAGCACCATCATCACCACCATGACGATGACGAAGAGTGCGGATGCGGCCATCACCATCACCACGATGATGACGATGATGAGCACGAGCATCACCATCATCATGACGGCGAGTGTGGATGCGGCCACCACCATCACCACCACGATCATGACGCCGACGAGGTATTCACAAGCTGGGGTCTTGAGACAAACCGTACCATCACAAAGGAGAAACTCGAGTCCCTGTTACAGGAACTCGCACATTCCGAGAAGTACGGCCAGGTTCTCCGTGCAAAGGGAATGTTGCCGGATGCAGACGGAACATGGTACTACTTCGATCTTGTTCCGGAAGAGACCGAGATCCGCACAGGCGCTCCGATCTACACAGGAAAAGTGTGCGTGATCGGTTCCAACCTGAAGGAAGACGAGTTAAAGGCTGCGTTTGAGGCTTAATGAACGTATTCTGCCAGGGTCAGGCTGCCAGATCTGCAGAACCTGTTCAGTGGCAGTTCCTGTCTGCGCAAGACGTGGGCAGGAACCATTTTATATAATTAGGAGAATAAGACAGTGAAACAGCAGGAAAAAATGCCGGTATTTGTCATCAACGGCTTTCTGGAAGCGGGAAAGACCCAGTTCATCACAAATACTTTACAGCAGGACTATTTCCAGGCCGACGGTACGACCGTTCTGATCCTCTGCGAGGAAGGCGATACGGAGTACGATAAGGAAATCTTAAAGAAAACAAGAACAAAGATCGTTACCGTGGAAGATATCTCCGAGATGGACGAGGATTTCTACGGACGGATCGAGGCATTATATGACCCGGCCCGCGTGCTCATCGAGTGGAACGGAATGTGGCCGCAGGATCAGCTGCAGCTCCCGGATACCTGGGAACTCTTCCAGCAGATCACGATCATCGATGGCTCCACCTTCGAGCTCTATTTAAGCAACATGAAGCCGCTCTTAGCGCTCCTTGTAAAGCGCTCCGAGCTTGTGATCATGAACCGCTGCGATGAAGTCAGCGATGAGAACATCACCCGCTACCGCCGCGGCTTAAAGGCTTTAAACCCGCAGGCAGAGCTGATCTTCGAGGACGCGGAAGGCGAGATCGAGCAGGAGGTTCTGGAAGAGGATCTTCCGTACGACATGAAGGCAGATGTGATCAAGATCGATCCGAAGGATTACGGCATCTGGTACATCGACGCCATGGATAAGCAGGACCGCTACGAGGGAAAAGTTGTGGAGTTCACCGGTATGGTATTAAAATCCCCGGAATTCCCGAAGAACTATTTCGTTCCGGGCCGAATGGCGATGACATGCTGCGAGGCAGATATGACATTTTTAGGATTTATCTGCAAGGCGCGTGAGGCGAGAAACCTTGAGACAAAGCAGTGGGTCAAGGTCCGTGCGAAGATCGCATACGAGTTCTGGCCGGACTACGACGGTGTCGGTCCGGTGCTCTACGCCGAGAGCGTGGAACCGGCGCAGGAGATCAAGGATATTGTGCAGTTCTAAATGAAGATTTCAGCTGAAAAACAGAAAATGCAGAATAATACCGGGTACGCTGGATGGAAAAACTGTCCAGCGTATTTTGATTTTCTCGAATTCCGAAGAAGCTGCCGTTGGCAGGCTCTGCGGGTTCCCATGTATTCAGAAGGGACTTCCAGTGAAAGCTTTAGCGGATATAAACAAAAGAAACGGACTTCATGAGCCATATGAGATATGACTTTTGAAGTCCGTTTTTAATTCCAGGTCTAATTCATCGGTGCCACCGGAACCGGCCGTTCGCGGTCGAAGACCTGGGTCACATCGAAGAGGTCGCTTAAGTGGTCTTTTTCCGGATTCGTCTCCGGCAGGTCGTAGTACATGCGGTAGCCGTCCAGGTTCCGGCGTCCCTGGCGGAGATAGTCAGATCCAAACTGTACCCAGTACTGGCTGGAGTCTACATTGCAGAAGTAGCGGAAGCCCAGCTCATGGAGATATGCGTATTTTTCATTTTCCATTGTGTACGGATGCCAGTCGCCAACATCTGATCCGAATGGGTAGAGCAGGATATCCGTCTTTCCGATCAGGGATTCCACCCTGGAGGCCCACTTATCGGAGTCTGTCTTCACATCCTCAAAGGAGCGTTTCCCGAAATTGATATGTCCCCAGCTGTGGGAGGCGAGCTCCCATCCGTTGTCCCTGAGACACTGTGTCACCTGGCGGACCGTCTCTTTATCGGCTTCAAAATTTGGGTTGGAGCTCTCATAGGACGGATCCGTCCGGTATCCCAGAACGCCCTGATATCCGGTAAACGCCAGGACTGCCCGGGCACCCCGGTAGGAAAAATCGGGGTGTTCCGTGATAAAGTCCTCAAGGAGCGGCACGAGATCATAAGAGCCCACCGACACGGAGCCGTCATCCATCACCATCTCGCAGGTCGGCTTTCCGTTCTCACCCACGATCATCCGGCTTGCGAAACCATCACCGTCCATATACTCGTAATAGCAGAGGTCATCCTGGGACATGACGAAAGGAATCTTTCCGGGCGGCAGCATAATATCTCCCGCCACCATCTTCGTATTGCCGTTTTCGTCCGTCACCTCGTGGGCAATATCGTGGAGCTTTACGAGGACATATCCTTTCTCGTACATGGAATCCAGGATCTTTAAAAATTCGCTCTTCGTGGTCATCACCTGGTTGTAGCCCTTGGAATCCGCGTCCCCGTCGAAGGCTTTGGAGTTATCCATGATCAGGGAGTGGAAGAACACATGGGTGATCTTGTTTACATCCGCCCGGACGAGTGTGGATTTTGTCTCCTCGCAGGCGGCGAGAAGCTCCTTCACATCGGAATTCTCCGCGTAATCCGGGTTGGAGTTTAAGATCTCGATGGCAGCATCGTAGTCGTAGGTGACGAATTTTGCGTGAGCGCTGTTTAAAATCCCATCCAGGGCAGTATCGCCTGTATTGTAGGCGGCAGCCGGTGCGGCAGCTTCCTGTGACTCCAGAGAAGCGTCTTCTCCGGATCCGCTCTCCGCAAGTGAAACAGTCGTTTTATCGTCTCCGGACGGATTGGATTCCGCCGAAGATTCAGAAGTGTTGTTTTTCAACTGTGTGGATAAGTGGCCTCCTTTTTTAAAGAGGAGCAGTCCGCCGATTCCCAGGAGAAGAACTCCGAGAACGATCAGCAGTATCGTAATATGAACTGTCCGCCGCCGTTTCCGCAGCTTTTCGCGGCTTGAAATATATGCGCGGCGCCTTTCAAAATCATTATTGTATTCCAAAATATCACCTCGTAATTTAATTCGTAACCGCCGTCCTTTGTCAGACAGAACAACGGATAAAATTCTGTATTTATTACTTCTATCATAGCACAACCCCATGTCCGACGCTACGAGAAATAGAAAAATTAAGCATTTTGTAAGCAGTGACATAAAGGGGGATGTCCGGGCCATATTTTATAAGGAGAAAACTGGCTGAGAACATGAAAAGCGTGCCGCAGGGCGGAATAAAATGGCGTCCGGGCGGAGAAATTTTATGGAACAGCAGGCAGGTCGGGAGCAGAAATATGAGAGTGGGAAAAAGAATCATTTGTGGGATCATGGCCGGAATCCTGTTCATGGTGGAACCGGTGAGCGGATACGGGATGATGAGGGAAGGGACATGGAAAAAGGATATAAGAAATCAGATCATGGAAATACAGCAGATGCAGCCGGAGCTGACGCCGTACACCGGCCCGGAGATCACGGCTCCGTCCGCAATCCTCATGGAGGCATCCACGGGGACCGTGATCTGCGAGAAAAACGCGGATGAGCCGAGAAATCCCGCCAGTGTCACAAAGATCATGACGCTGATCCTGATCTTCGACGCCCTGCAGTCAGGGAAGATCCGTCTGACAGACGAGGTGGTGACAAGCGCCCACGCGAAATCCATGGGCGGATCCCAGGTGTTCCTGGAGGAGGGCGAGATCCAGACAGTGGAAACTCTGATTAAGTGCATCGTCATCGCCTCCAGCAACGACGCGTCGGTGGCAATGGCTGAGTTTATCGGAGGCGATGAGGGGACTTTTGTGAAGATGATGAATGAGCGGGCGAAAGGCCTGGGGATGGAGCACACGAAGTTCATTGACTGCTGTGGACTCACGGATTCCCCGGAACATGTGACTACGGCGAGGGACATCGCGCTGATGTCCAGGGAACTTATCACAAAATACCCGCAGATCACAAACTATACGACGATCTGGATGGAGAATATCACCCATGTGACGAAGCAGGGGACAAAGGAGTTCGGTCTCTCCAACACAAATAAGCTCTTAAAGATGGCGACGAATTTCGAGGTGACGGGGCTGAAAACAGGTTCCACCAGTATCGCAAAATACTGTCTCTCCGCCACAGCAAAAAAGGACGGCGTGGAGCTTATCGCCGCGATCATGGCGGCACCGGACTTCAAGGCGAGATTTAAGGACGCGGTGACACTCTTAAATTACGGGTACGGAAACTGCCGACTCTATAAAGATGAGACGCCGCCGGAGCTTCCGAAACTCTCCGTGACAGGCGGAAAAGAGCCGGAGGTGGAACTTTCCTACGGCGAGACCTTTACATATCTGGGACTCCACGGCGAGGACTTTTCCGGCGTGGAGCGGGAACTGATGCTGGAAGAGAGCGCAAAGGCCCCGGTAAAGGCGGGAGACCAGCTTGGAACGCTGCGCTACCGGTTTAATGGGGAGGAGATCGGAAACATCCCTGTCATTGCGGCCCGGGATGTGGATCCCGCGGGATTTTCTGACTATGTGAAGTGGATGATGGGGTGGTGGAGAATGAGAGGAGAGGAAGTATAAAAATATCGGAGAGATCTGAATTTAAATGATTAGTAACCTCAGTACCTTCATAGTTACAAGCAAAAATCCATTCCAGATCGGTTGCGCCGATGGGATTTTTGCCTTCCAGCTTATGTTTTCTTACGGTCAGCGCAGCAAGTGCGCAGACCTGCTGAACAGTTACAATGATTAAAAAAATTCAGATCTCTCCGATTAAAAAGTTATTTCTCTGCGGCTGCCTTCGCAAACTCCGTATTCACAAGATCCTCATAAGGAACCCGCGTGTCAAGCTCGCCGGCTTCCTCCAGAATGTTCTCGAGAAGTTCAAAGCTTTCCTTCTCAAAGACCGTATTTTCTTTCCAGGTATCCTGCTCTTTGTAGCGGTCCACGATGATCGCGATCTTTTCGGTGTCGGTCTCCTTAAACTGCGGTTTGATCGTCTCGGCAATCTCCTCGGCGGAGTGGGTGTTCACGTAGTCGAGGCCTTTCTGGATCGCGTTTGTGAATTTCTGGATGATCTCCGGGTGCTTTTCGATATAGCTCTTCTTGGCACTGTAGGCCGTGTAGGGCACATAGCCGGAATCTTTTCCGAGGGATGCGACTACATAGCCGTTTCCTTCCTGCTCCAGGGCAGTGGCGAAGGGCTCAAACTCGACGGTGTAATATAGAATACTGCCCTTGCATTTATAACAATAATTTCACATCTTTTATCTGCCTGGTTTCTGGATCCACCAGGATTTCTTCAATTGTTTGTTTCCAAAAGGCACGTTTGTGTTCATTGTCTAATCGCACATAAAGACTCTTCCAGTCACCAGAAAAACGTTCTGATACGCATCTTAAATTTTTCTTTTGCAATTCCGCTTTTTGATCACTTACTTCGGAAAGAGCTGCTGTGAGGCGGATATATTCCTGGTCATAATAATCATCAGAAAGCCGCCCTTTTTGATACATTGTATTTAAGCGATTGATTTCATCCTGGATGGACTGGGTCGATCGGGCTGGCTTGGCAGAAGCTCCGGATGGTTCCAGACATATATCGATTTGAGCTGCTTCAAGGATGGAGTCCATATGTTCCAGAAGGTATTCTTCGATAGCGCTTTCTCTGAGAGAAGCACCTGAGTGGTATCGGAATTTTCCCATGCAATTATAACGAGTATCGCAGTACACGTTGCCGTTTTTTCGGACAGCTTTTCGCTGGCGCCCGGAAAATTTGCAGCCGCAGATAGGACAGGTGATAAGGGAACTGAATATATAGGTATATCCGCTTGGACTCCAGGATTTTGCCTGTCTCGACTTGAGGAGGGCATGGTATTGATCCATAGTCATGTATGGTTCACAGTAAGGCTTTCCATCCTTATCAATGCCAGCATATTTCGGGTTGTGGAATATTTTATCAACCTTATAGTAGCTGGGACCATTCTCACCATATTTGTCGGCGATATACCGGGTCGTATGGCGGATAGAAAAACAGGAAAAATAATACTGGATAGCATCCTCCACGATAGATCTGGTAGCGGGATCCTTTTTAATGTACCCGTTTTCTATGATATATCCGTAGGGGGCGCACTTTCCGGTAACGCACATTCCTTTTGCACGTTTATAGTCAAATACAGCTTTGATACGTTCGGAGGTCCGATCGCACTCTGCCTGGTTTACCGATAACATAATATTGATAACCATCTGCCCGTTTGCGGTGGAAGAGTCGTAATTTTCAAATATAGTTTTCCAATAACAATGATGTTCCCGAAGAATCTCTTCGGTAATGTTATAGTCTTTAATGTTTCGGAACCAACGATCCAGCTTCGTAACAAGGATCATATCGATCTTATTCTGACGGACATCTTCTAACAGGCGCAAAAGTCCTTTACGGTGAGACATGCTTTTCCGGGCAGAGATACCTTCATCAGCATAGACACCTACGATGATGTAGCCGTTTTTACTTGCGTAATCCTCTAACGCCATACGCTGGGCCGGAAGGGACAGCCCATTTAGATGCTGCTCTTCAGTGCTGACACGGATATAGATACCAGCGCGGCAGGCAGGTGGTGTTTTCAACATAGAATCATCTCCTTGTGATAGTGTACGAAGAAATAGGTACAAAAAGAACACCCCTTGCCAGGACGCTTCGGAGATGATATAATTCAGGTGTTCAAAGTCTGATTTATATCTTCCGGAGCATCCGGCAAGAGAAAATCTATGTAAAGCCGTTCGGTGTTACCAGCACCGGGCGGTTTTACATTTTATGGAAGTTTAAAGAGTTATAGTAGATCGCTGATCCGGATCGTCAAGCCATCGTAAATTCCAACAGGAATCTCCTGGCTGAACGTGTAAATTGCTGGAGCTGCATCGTCTTCATAATGGTACACGGTGGTTCTTTCCTTGGCAGGATCCACGATCCAGTATTCCCGGACGCCGGCCTGGGAATAGATCGTGTTCTTCAGGCCATAGTCCATTTTGCGGCTGGCCGGCGAGACAATCTCAAAAATGAGGTCCGGAGCTCCGGAGCATCCGCGGTCGGTCAGTTTATTCGGATCGCAGATCACGGAAACGTCGGGTTCCACCCAGTCCTTATCATCGGCGTCGAGGTTGACGGCGAAGGGAGCAGGGTAAACTTCGCAGGATCCATGGTGATCGGCGATATAGTTCCCGATAATCCTTGAAATAGAGAAAACCAGTTTCTGATGGATCCGACTCGGCGGAGCCATGTCGTAAAATTTGCCGTTGATCAGCTCGGCGCGTTCTTCTTCTGGTAAGTTCCAGTAGTCTTCGGATGTATAATGGTCATTTTTTAATAATGGCATAAAATATACTCCTTTCTATTATTTGACAAATTATTTCCGACCCTGTATAATATACTTAACAAGAGAACCGAAAGCTGGGTGAAGTCCAGCCGCCGGCGAGAGTAATTTGCTAAAAGTAGCGCCTTATCTTACCAGGACAGGGGCGCTACTTTTTGTGTTTGCTGAGAGTAAAAACAAGAGTAACGATGGAACAGATCATGCTCACAAAGGCGAACAAATCGCTGTATGTAACCATGCACACCAGCTCCTTTCTAAAAAGTCCGGAAGCTGGAGTATCGCCCCTTCGGTTCCCTGGGTAAGTATATTATTTTTAAGGTTCGTTAATTTGATGTGAAGAATTCTTTGTTCTTCAGCAGCTCCTCGGCGTATCCGGTCAGGCGGGCCAGCTGGCTGATCGTCAGATCGGGATGTTCGAAAATCACGGAGTCCGGAACCAGAAGCTCCATCGCGAAGGTGTCGGCTTCCCGTTCGTACAGATAGATGATATCATTTTTCAGAACAAAGTTTTCGAATAAACTGTTCTACAATGTCTGCATCTTGAAGTTCCAGAGTGTAAGATTTATTACCGTGCTGAAGAAGTAAAATATTATGACTCGCAGAAGTATTAGTCAACTTTTCCAATGGGATTTCAAATGCCTTTTGCGCCTGCATAAAAGAGATCCGTTGATTAGTAATGGATAATGATCCCGTAAATCGAGTTGTCACATCTCTATATATTTTCTGACTGCCAGATCCTCCACTTCGAAGATATATACCTTTTGCTACTCTTACCGAGAGTCCAGAGCTTCTTCCTGTGGATCCAACTGCTTTATTTTGTGTAACAAGAAGAGTAGTGGATTGTTCAAAAAAGGCGACTTCATCTTTTTTTAGCATAATGTTTGGATTGGAAAGTGGGGTAATCGAGAAATTTTCAATTGCATTAAGTAATTGCTGGCGGCGTTCGTCCTGAATTGTAATTTCTGTCTGAATTTTTTCCTTAGTTTTAAAAATAGAAAACAGTAATGCAATAGCAATAAATCCACAAAATATACTTACATAAAAATCGTTTTGGCTTTCTATTGCATCGTGCTGGGTTATTCCAACTACACATATAACACCAAAAGTGGTAACCCCACATATTTTCAACGGTAGGTAAGGCTGCTTAAAACGAGTATCCTTCTTTTTTCTTGTCTTATACTTATAAACTAAGAAACACGGGACAAGCCAAATGAATAACATAGCAACCCAATCAGCTATAGAATAATGGGAATAGTTTCTCAATATTCCGGCAATTAAAAATAATGTCCACACACATAAGGATATATACCCTATCATTGTAACACTGATCCTCCATATCATCGGTTATTTTAATCTTAATTCAAGCAGTTCTTTTGGATATCCAGTGCAATCACAAAATTGGCTTTGTGTGCATCCGGAATAACCCTGTAACATTTCATCTGAAATAAGTAAATATGCTGCGAACTCATTTGCTTCTCGCTCGATACCAGAGGTAAGAAGCAGAGTTTTATTTTTGATAAATGCACAATTTTCCCTTCTATGCAAAAGAGCGTGACCGAGTTCATGTGCAACGATAACGTCAAACATCGGGCTTTCTGGTAAAATGTTATCGTTAATAAAAATCCAACGTTTTCGATTTATAAGTTTATAGTTTCCTGCAATTTTTCCAAGAGGAAGGATTGCTATGCGAATATTTGCATACTCAGCAATTTTTACAGGATTTCGGCTTCCGACCATGCGCTCATAATACCGGATTAAACGGCATATTTTATGCTGAGTGGTTTCCAAAAAGTATCACCTACTTTTTATTCTTATTTGGATTGTATTTTACTTTATTTTCTTTCTTTGTTTCTCTAAGAGCATATTCGAATGCATTTTGAAGAAGGCTCAGAGAAGCACTGTCGATTTCAGAATTTCCATAATATAGAGGACCATCCTCTCCATTACGAAGTTTATCCATGATGTTGTCGAGATCTTTTTTAATATCACGTTCGTCACGTGCAGTGAGAGAAGGATTAGTATCCCTATCATCAATTAAATCTGTTTTTCCAACTCCAAAATAATCAGCTAATAATTGAACCTTTCCCATTCTGGGAAGAGCGATTCCTTGGCACCAAGTATTGAATGTTTGTGGGGAAACGCCGATTGCGTCAGCAACTTCTTTCTGGGTTCTGTTATTGGATAAAAGGTAGTTATTCAAATTGCGTGAAAATATTTTTTTCTGTTCTTCGTCTGCCATATCAGTACCTCCTATCTGTATAATACAATAAAACTGTATTAAAAGCAACAAAAAGTCAAAAAAAAATTGATTTTAGTATTGACATCAAATTAAATTTGATTTATTATAAAGGAGAAAGGAGGGGAGTGCAGTAATGGGAAAATTTCAAATCAGCTTAGCTGCCGCCCGTGTGAATGCTGGGCTTACCCAAGAAGAGGCTGCAAAAGCTTTGAAAGTAGGGAAACAGACAATTGTCAGCTGGGAAAAGGGAAATTCTGAACCCAAAATGTCTCAAAGTAGGCAGTTGAGTGAACTTTATAAAATTCCTTTGGACTATATTTTTTTACCAACAAAATCAAATTAAATTTGATATCAGCAATTAAGAAGGGGGTGAGAGCGATGGACGCAGAAAAACATGTTCAAGAAAAAGAACGGCTAAACCAGGCATTGAATGGAAAACTGACTCAGGCGGTAGATGATATTAAGGATGCCTTGAGAAGAAATAATATAGAGCATTCTGCAGGAATAGCCGTTGATGTATGTATTTATGCAATTGAAGAATTGCACATGGAAAGACTTAATCTTTCAAGGTTCGTACAGTAATGGCAGGTACCTGCATGAGCGGTTCATTGCGTTCGGAATGCCATTTTAAAACATCGGTGTTGAAGTCATTGATATCTGCCATGATCGCACGTAAGTGCTTCCAGGAAGCAGCATTCATGACTTTCTTACACTGCGGACACACTGGTGCGGAATCAGCGGTGCTATTCTGAAATTCTGATTCAAAAACACATCCGCACTCGCAAGTAATAGTTGACTGAATGAACATAGGCGTATCTCCTTTCTTCTGTACTCGGCTCTGGCAGGAGCCTGTAAGGAAAGTATATCGCAAGGGAGATATGGAAGCAAGCATACAAAATGCGAAAGGGGTGAGAACAGTGAAACAGGAAAATGCAGAGGATTTGCATGATGATGTGCGGAAAATTATAGAGGATGTTCGCAAAGCCAGGGATTACAGCCGCCAGGCGAGCGTACTTTCGGTGGCGGCTATAGTTATCTGTGCCATTACATCAATCATCCGCTTATTAACGGCATGAGAACACTAATTATGATAGTGATGATAGATGTTATTTTGGCAAACAGAGCATCATTCTTAGCTGAAGCTGCTTCGGATTTTGCAAATTCTAACTGTTCCTTCTGTGTTTCCAAGCGACCTTTAAGAATGAGGACTTGCCGATCAAGTGCATCAGAGCATTTTTTCGCATTTTCAGATAATTCTCGAGATGAAGAAGCTTGAACATAAGCCTGTTCGGCGATATGTTCCAAAGACTTTACCTGGCGATCCATAAGATCCTGTTTTTCTTTTAGGACAGAGTCGAGATAATTGATAATTCGGGTTGAGTCACTTAAACAAGCTCCTCGTATATTATCCAGTTCCTCGTCAGATAAGGTTAGGGACTGATCAAAAGGATCTCTGTATAAGTCCTTGAGATACGGAGGAATCACCTTATCAACTATGTCTTTTGAAATTTCTATTTCTTTTTCTAAATCAGAATCAGTTTTGGGAACGGCGGGTCTTAAGAAAGGTGTTATATCAGTAGGCATGAAAATCTCCAATTATATGTACTCGGCGGTGCAACGCCTGTACAGACAGTATACCACTTCAGATATGAGGGGAACAAGTATATAAAAATGCGGAAAGGGGGTGAGAAAAGGTGTGGATTACAAGAAAAATGTGGGGGCTTCTGAATGTGCGGGTAAGCCAGTTGGAGAGACAGAAGAGTTTGCCAGCGGATGAGATTACTGAGGCGGTGCGCAAATATCTGAAAGAAGAACTACGGACTGCCGGATCGGTAATGGATAAGAAGAATGAGGAACATGTATATGTTTCGGAAAGAATTACCAACATTTCTGAACTGGAGCGGATCATAGAGAAAGAACGCAATGCATTATCGATGTTGTTGTCCCAACTTGAAAAAGAGGATATTCCGATCGATGAAGTGAGGAAAAGAATTAAAGGAATTTTGCAGCTTCATAATCAGGCATCCTCTTTTGAATTTCATGTAGAGCGGAGAAAAACTACAGACCGTATTTCGTGAGATCAATAGAATCTTCGAATTTGTCAGGTAAATTGCAGTTGCCGCCATTCGGACATGAAAAGTATTTTATAGATTCGTCCTGCTCATAGGGTGGTAATTTACTATTTTCAACACAGGTTAAATGACAAAGTATTCATCTACCCGGACAACTACGGGGAGGTGATAGCGACCATGAAAGGGAAGTGAGGCGAAATGGCGAAGTCTTTAGCTGAAAATGCGATTATTGATTTTCGGTGCGAGCTTCACAAGCTGAAGACAATCCTGGGATCCGATGAGTGTATCCGGAAGATACATTCTGATAGTTCAGGCGCGTTTAGCGCAGGAACCAAGGACAAACGATGACGCATATGATGAAGAAGGAGGTGCTTTACATGAGTACAGAAAAAGTGATTGCAATATTAGCAGCGTTACTTGCGGACCAAGAAAATGTAAAAGTATCTTACGAAATTCACAAGGATAATTACGCTGAAGAAAAAACCGCCTAATGGCGGGATGCAGCGTGGACAAGCAATAAGAGAGAAGGTGAAATAGATGCATGAAATCAGTACAAGCACGGCAGGCACTCTGCCAGCACTGCGGAAGGATCTGGAATATATCCCGGTTTGCAGTGATCCACGGGGAATATATTTGTCCGAAATGTACGAAGAGGATCCGGAACCCGAAGAGTCCTACGATCAGGACAAGCAGCAGCCGACACTATTTGAAGTGATGGAAAAGATATGTCGCATTGTTGAGTGTGTGACCTGCGGCGGCATGATATACGTTCTGGCCCGCATGGCTGGAATTGCATAAAAAGATCCCCATAGCGGAGCGGCAACTCCGAGGGGATCACATGTAAAAAGTTTACACCTCTATTTTAGAGGAGAAAGAGGAGAAAATCAAGATGGTAAAAGTGACAGTTGAGAAAGATGGAGAAAAAAACAAGGATGAGATTACAGGCGAGTTCTTTATGGGGCTTATGCTTACCAAAGAAGAGGAAACTGAGGACAGCACAACTTATAAAGCATGCACGATCGGAAGAGGAAATACATGCGGGCAGGATCTCCCGGACAATGTCGCGAAATGGATTGTTAATATCTTTGGAGCGGTGTATAAAACCAAGCTTGACCATGTGGAGGCAATGGCGGAGCTTGCCAAGCATATGGATGCTGCGGTCAACCAGGCGCTTAAGGAGAATGCGTGTGCGATCACAGATGAAACAATGGAAGAGCTGAAGGGAGAAGACGATGACGGGAAACATTAAATGCGAGATTCTGGAAACGTTCATCGAATTTCCAGAGATCCACGGATATCACCTGGAACTCAATCTGATCGAGTGGGGAGACAACGAACCGAAGTACGATCTCCGCAGATGGAACGAAGACCGTTCCAGGATGACGAAGGGTATTACCTTATCAAAAGAAGAACTGCTCGTCTTACAGGACAAGCTTTCAAATATTAAATTTTAGGAGGATCCATCTATGAACATCACAGTAACTTTTGAAACCATTGCCGAGGTAAAGGCATTTGCTGAAATGATCACAGGACCGGCTGTTAAGGAAGGAAAGTCCAGCCAGAATACCGCGGTTACACCGGTGGCAACCGTTCAGCCGTCCTTTAAAACAGAGACTGCACCGGTCCCGGTTCAGAACGCTTCGGCAGTTCCGGTCCATAATTCTCCTGCAGCTCCGGTGCAGAACGTATCGGCAGCTCCAGTAACTCCGGTCCAGGGAGCGCCGACAGCGCCAGTTCAGACAGCCCCGATCCACACGGCCCCGGTGACGCAGGCTCCAGCAGCACCAGTTCAGACAGTGCCGACCAGTACGAGAACGTACACTCCGGATGATCTGGCGAAGGCAGCCATGCAGCTGATGGACTCCGGAAGACAGAATGATCTCATCAACCTTCTGGCACAGTTCGGAGTTAACTCGGTTCCCCACCTTCAGCCGAACCAGTATGGGGCATTCGCGACGGCACTGAGAGAAATGGGGGCACAGATCTAATGGGGGGACACGCGGAAAGAAGTCATTCGACCCTTAGCCCGTCGAACGCTTATCAGTGGATGGCCTGCACCCCGAGTGTGATCCTGGGAAGCCAGTTCCCGGACACTTCTTCCAAAGCGGCAGAGGAGGGCACCCTGGCGCATGAACTGGCGGAGCTTAAGCTGAGAAACTATTTCTACACGACAGAATTCGGAAAACGCAAGATGAACGCGGAGATCAAGAAATTAAGAGGAAATGAGATCTGGGCGGATGAGATGATGGGATACACCGATGATTATCTGGATTACGTTAAATCTGTGGCATTAAACTTCGCAGTTTCTCCACATGTGGACATCGAACGCCGGGTAGATCTCCGTACATACATTCCGAATCTGCCTGACGAAGCACCGGCATCCGGAAGTGCTGACTGCATCCTGGTAGGAGGCGGGGTCATCCATGTGATCGATTTCAAATACGGCAAGAGCCCGGATGGGCGCGTGGATGCAGACCACAATCCGCAGATGATGCTTTACGCATTAGGGGCATACGAAGCATACCGGATCCTGTATGAGATCCATACCGTCCGGATGTCGATCGTGCAGCCCAGACTTCCGGATGGGATTTCCGAATGGGAGTGCAGCCTGGAAGATCTCCTGAAATTCGGAGAAGTGGTGAAGGATCGTGCAGCACTCGCGATCCAAGGCGTCGGGGACTTTGTTCCTGGTCCGAAGACCTGCAGATACTGCAGGGCAAGGGGACGCTGCAGGGCCCGTGCGGAAAAGAACGTGGAACTTGCGTTCAAAGTAAAAGACGATCCGGCGCTCCTCACTTTTGAGGAGATGGGGAAATACCTGAAGGATGGACAGGACGTGGCGAAATGGCTCAAAGACATCGAGGCCTCCGCACTGGAAGCCTGCCTCTCAGGAAAAGAGATCCCTGGATGGAAAGCGGTGGCCGGACGAGCTACCAGAGACTGGACGGATATGGATGCCGCATTTGCCCGCTTGGAAGAAGCCGGGATCCGGACAGAGGTACTGTGGGAAAGAAAACCGCTTACCCTCGCACAGGTGGAAAAAATCATCGGCAAAAAGGAATTCGCTGCAAACGTAGGCGAATTTGTTACCAAGAAAAACGGAAAGCCGGCACTGGTGGAAGATTCCGACAAGAGACCGGCGATCACCAATAAGATCAGCGCCGCGGAGGCGTTCAAGGAGGAAACAGACCATGAATGAGATGACAAACGTTACAACAGGAGAAGTAAGATTCAGCTACGCGCATTTATTTAAACCCTATGCAGCAATGCAGGGGCAGGAGGAAAAATACAGTGTGACAGTCCTTGTACCGAAGACTGATGTGGACACTATGTCCCGTATCAATGCGGCGATCGAGGCGGCAAAACAGAGAGGTATCTCTGATAAATGGAATGGCGTGTGCCCGCCGATCGTACCGACACCGGTCTATGACGGTGATGGTGTAAGACCTTCTGACGGAATGCCGTTCGGGGAAGAGTGTAAAGGACACTGGGTATTTACGGCCAGCGCGAAAGCCGATTATCCGCCGGAGGTCGTGGACCGTATGGGAAACCCGATCATCAACCAGTCGGAGGTATACAGCGGCATGTACGGCCGCGTGAATATCACCTTCTATCCATACATGTTCGGGGGAAAGAAGGGAATCGGCTGCGGACTGGGACCGGTGCAGAAGTTAAGAGACGGAGAGGCACTGGGCGGCAGCTCCATGACAGCAGCACAGGCCTTCGGAGCGCCACAGCAGCCGACAATGGCAGCTCAGCAGCCGGCCTACGCAGTTCCGCAGCAACCAGCTTATGCGGCTGCGGCAGCTCCGGGATACACCCAGCCGGCAGCAGGGCGGGCACCGTGGGGACAGCCGGGAACCGGTGTGAATCCGTTAACCGGAATGCCGTATTAAGAATCCAGGGGCTTTCTAAAGCCCCTCTTTAAACAGGAGGAATCGTGATGGGAGTAAAACATCTGAGTATCGATATCGAGACACGGAGCAGCGTGGACATCGCCAAAGCAGGCGCCTACAAATATGCGCAGTCTCCGGATTTCCAGATCCTTCTGTTTGCTTATCAGTTCGGTGAGGACCCGGTTGAGATCATAGACTTTACAGACGGGGAGACACTTCCGAAGGAGCTGGTGCCGGCACTAAAAAATCCGAAGGTGATCAAGCATGCGTATAACGCAGCGTTCGAGTGGTACTGTCTCAACCGCGCCGGCTTTGAGACCCCGATCGATCAGTGGAGATGCACGATGGCACACGGACTCTACTGCGGTTATACCGCAGGACTGGATGCAACCGGCAAGGCGATCGGGCTTCCCCAGGATAAACAGAAACTGGCAATTGGTAAGGCACTGATCCGGTATTTCTGTGTTCCGTGCAAACCTACGAGAAGTAATGGGAACCGTACCTGGAACCAGCCCTGGCATGATCCGGAAAAGTGGAAGCTGTTCAAGGAATACTGCCGCCAGGACGTTGTGACAGAACATGCGATCCTTGCAAGGTTAAAACAATTCCCGATGCCGGAAAAAGAACAGAAGCAGTGGCAGATGGACATCCTGATGAATGCATACGGAGTCCGGGTCGATACGGAGCTGATCGAAGGTGCTTTGTACATCGATGGGATCAGCACGCAGGAGCTGACCGATGAGGCGATCCGCCTGACGGGGCTCTTAAATCCGAACAGCGCCACGCAGCTCGTCCCGTGGCTGAACGAACACAGCAGGAAGCAGGAAACAGATCCAGACGTATTCCAGGATATCCAGAAAACTACTGTGGCGGAGGCACTGGAAAAATCGGGAGATCTCCCGGAAGAAGTTCTGCAGATGTTAAGGATCCGGCAGCAGCTTGGAAAGACATCGATCAAGAAATATGTGGCGATGGATACTGCAAAAGGCGAAGGTGATCGTGTCCGCGGACTTACCCAGTACTACGGGGCAAATCGTACAGGGCGCTGGGCCGGGAGACTGGTGCAGATGCAGAACCTGCCGAGAAACTATATCAAGACACTGGATTATGCAAGAAAAGTCGTAAAGGCAAAGAACTATGAAGGACTCCGGCTTCTTTACGGAAACGTCCCGGATACTTTATCTCAGCTGATCCGTACCGCATTTATCCCCTCGGAAGGGAATAAGTTCGTGGTGGCGGATTTCTCCGCGATCGAGGCCCGTGTGATTGCGTGGCTGGCTGGGGAGCAGTGGGTAAATGAAGTATTTGCCACTCACGGGAAGATCTATGAGGCGACCGCATCCCAGATGTTCGGGGTCCCGGTGGACCGGATCGCAAAAGGAAATCCAGAGTACGCGCTGCGTCAGAAAGGAAAAGTAGCGACGCTTGCCCTTGGATACCAGGGAGGAACATCGGCGCTGATCGCGATGGGAGCCCTGCAGATGGGGCTGACCGAGGAAGAACTTCCGGATATCGTGCACAGATGGCGGCAGGCAAATCCCCGGATCCGGGACCTGTGGTACGCTGTGGAGAACGCAGCACTTTCCGTGATGCAGACAGCGCAGCCGCAGGCTATTTACGGACTTATCTTTGCATTAGAGGGAGATCTGGTATACGGACAGTCATTTCTGACAGTAAAACTTCCGAGTGGAAGGAAGCTCTACTATCCAAAGCCGTTCCTGAAGGAAAACCAGTTTGGAAAACTTGCGCTGCACTATTATACTGTCGGACAGCAGAGCAGAAAATGGGAAGTGGCATCCACTTACGGCGGAAAGATGACAGAGAACATCGTCCAGGCGGTCGCGAGAGACTGCCTGGCAGTTACGTTAGAAAGGATCGCGGCGAAGCACCTGCAGGTCGTATTCCACGTGCACGATGAGGTGATCATCGATGCTCCGATGGAGACCACCGTGGATGAGATCTGTGACCTGATGGCAGAGCCGATCCCGTGGGCGCCGGGACTGATCTTAAAAGGCGCGGGATTTGAAAGCAGCTATTACATGAAGGACTAGGAGGAATCGAGATGCAGTATAACAGAAAGCTGCAGATCAGCACTGCAGGGACGAGAAAGGCTACGCACTGGCCGAAATCTGAGATCATGTGGTCTGAATTTGCGGAAAAGCTGAAAACACCGGTCCGCGGGGCCGAGACGTTAGAACAGTACCTTGCGCTTCCGAAGTCCCAGCAGGATGAGCTGAAGGATGTCGGCGGATTCGTCGGCGGTACGTTTGAAGGGGACCGCCGCAAGGCGGCCGGCGTGGTCGGCCGTGACCTGATCACCCTGGATCTCGATAACATCCCTGCAGGCCAGACGGATGATATCCTGCGCCGGGTGGACGGCCTCGGATGCGCGGCCGCGGTCTACAGCACAAGAAAGCATTCTGGATATGCGCCGAGACTGCGCGTGATCATCCCGATCGACCGGACGGGATCTGCGGATGAGTACGAGCCCGCGGCCAGGAAGCTCGCCTCCTTGATCGGAATCGAATTCTGTGACCCGACAACATTCGAAGCGTCGAGACTGATGTACTGGCCGAGCTGCAGCTCCAACAGCCAGTACGTGGCAGAGATCTACGATAAGCTGTTCTGCAGCCTGGACGGCGTCCTGGGGATGTACGGGGACTGGCACGACATCAGCCAGTGGCCCCAGGTCCAGGGATCCGAGGCGATCGAGCGCCGGCGTCTTGCTAAGCAGGAGGATCCAACCACGAAACGCGGGATCATCGGGGCTTTCTGCCGGTCATACACGATCACACAGGCTATGGAGAAGTTTATTCCGGGAATGTATGAGGAAACAGCGGTGCCGGGTCGGTACACCTATACCGGCGGTTCCACAGTCGGAGGAGCGGTGATCTACGACGGAGATCTGTTTTTATATTCCCACCACGCGACGGATCCTTGTAGTGGCCTGCTCGTAAACGCCTTTGACCTGGTCCGTCTCCACATGTTCGGGGATAAGGATGGAGAGGTAAAGGAAGGAACCCCGGTCAGCAAGTACCCGTCCTTTATGATGATGAGCCGCATGGCCCAGGATGATCCGAAGGTGTCAGAGCTTCTGTCGAAGGAACGGTATGAACAGGCGAAAGAAGCATTCAAGACCCCGGAGCAGAAGGAGCCGGGACCAGATTATGACCTCTCCTGGCTTTCGAAACTTACAAAGGACGGAAACGGAAGATATGAGAAAACGATCAATAACGCCGTGCTCGTCCTTGAAAATGATCCTTTGCTAAAAGGAAGGATCGTGACCGATGAATTTGCAAGCTGTGGAATGGTCCTGGGGCGCGTGCCGTGGGATCAGAGAGATGAGAAACGCCGCTGGACGGATGTGGATGACGCCGGGTATTACCGGTATGTCGAGGTCTTCTACGGGCTTACAGGGCGGGAGAAGCTGGATCACGCCCTCATGATTGTCAGCGCCCAGAACCGGATCAACGACGTAAAGCATTATCTGGAGGACCTTCAGTGGGACGGGATCCGGAGACTGGATACGCTGCTTTCTGACTATCTTGGCGCCGAAGATACACCGTATACCCGGGCTGTTATGAGAAAATCACTCTGCGCCGCTGTCGGCCGTGCTGTCGTTGGCGGGATCAAATATGATTATATGCCGATCTTTACGGGACCGCAGGGAATCGGAAAAAGTACGTTTCTTGCGATCTTAGGGAAAAAATGGTTCTCAGACTCCCTTACAACATTCGAAGGAAAAGAAGCTGCGGAGCTGATCCAGGGAACATGGATCAACGAGGTCGGGGAACTGAGCGCATTTACAAAGCAGGAGACCCAGGTGATCAAGCAGTTTTTAAGCAAGACCGAGGACATTTACAGGGCGGCATACGGGCGCAGGACGGACAAGTACCCGCGGCGCTGCGTGTTCTTCGGAACATCCAATGACAGCGAGTTCTTAAAAGATATGACCGGAAATCGGCGCTTTTGGCCGGTAGACGTGGGAATGCATCCGGCAAAGAAGTCCGTGTGGCAGGAGCTGCCGGCAGAGGTGGACCAGATCTGGGCGGAGGCATATGCGTACTGGGCTGCAGGTGAGAAACTTTTTTTACCGAAGGAACTTGAGGAAGCTGCCGTAGAGCAACAGGAAACCCACAGGGAAGCGTCCGGAAAAGAAGGTCTGATCATGGACTTTTTAAATAAGCCGGTGCCGGCTAACTGGAACCAAATGGATGTGGTAAAGCGGCGGATGTTCCTTGCGGGCGGCATGCATATGGAAGGTGAGCTGGTTCTCAGGGACAGGGTGTGTGCTGTGGAGATCTGGGTGGAATGCTTTGGCGGCGATCTGAGGTATATGAAACGTTCTGATAGCATGGAGATCAACAACATCCTGCTGCATGGCAAATGGCAGAGGATCAAAACCCCGAGAGATTTTGGACCGTATGGACAGCAGCGGGGGTTCGTGAGACCCACTACATAGTGCCGAAAAAGTTTGTAGATTCTTTGTAGTTTTGTAGCCGCCTGAAATTTTAATGTAGGCAGAATGTAGCAGGCTTTGTAGAACCGCTAAAACCGCATAAAACCTAAGGATCTCTACTATATAACTACAAAACTACAAACTTACTATATAGAGTATAAAAATAAATAAAATATAGATAACGTGACGTACATGGCGTACATAATACGAGGGTTATATACACGTGTTACACACGTAAACAAAATATTTTATAAATAAAAAAAATATATAAAGGGGCTCGAAGATGAATGCGAAACATTGGCTGGAACTGGAACCCATGGATGGAGGTCTGCATCTGGCAGAAGGTGTGAGACGAAATGCAGCGGCGCACGGGTACTCGAAAGCCGAACTGAAAGCAGCAGGAAAAGAATTAGGCGTGAAGACGTATCATCAGTTTGATGAAGATGGGGCAACGGCAAATTGGTTCTGGTATCTGGAGGTATGACATGAGAGAAAAGGATGTTGAGAAACTTTTGACCGAAGAGGTGAAGCACCTCGGTGGAAGGGCATACAAATGGACAAGCCCGGGGAATGCGGGAGTGCCGGACCGGATCGTGATCTTTCCAGGAAGGCAGCCGATGTTCGTGGAACTGAAGACGGATAAGGGAACCTTAAGCGCCCTGCAGGATGTGCAGATCAAACGCCTGCTGGATCTCGGGCAGGAAGTTCAGGTGGTGTACGGAGCGTCCGGGCTGGTTCGGTTCTTCAAATCCTTGGGATATCCGGATGTGGCAGCGAGGATCGAAAAGAAATGTGGGCTGTCAGGGAGGTGATGGAGGATGGTATTCAAACCGCACGATTATCAGCGACACTGCATAGAACGGATCCTGGAAGTGAAAAAGATCGGTCTGTTTCTGGATATGGGACTTGGCAAGACGGTCACGACACTGACCGCGGTAAAGGAGCTTAAGTACAATCGGTTTCAGGTCCGCAGGATTCTGGTCATTGCACCTAAGAAAGTTGCGGAGGGAACCTGGAGCAAGGAAGCCGCCAAATGGGACCACACATGTATGCTGCGGGTGGCCCCGGTACTGGGAAGCCAGGCAAAACGGATCCGGGCGTTAAATACACCGGCAGACCTTTACATCATCAACCGGGAAAATGTGGTATGGCTGGTGGATTATTACCGGAACGCCTGGCCGTTCGACATGGTGATCGTGGATGAATCCAGCAGTTTTAAAAGCCACAGCGCGAAACGCTTTAAGGCGCTTGCCAGCGTGGGGACGAAGATCGAGCGCCTGGTGGAGCTGACGGGAACCCCGTCACCGAATGGACTGGATGATCTGTGGAGCCAGGTGTATCTTCTGGATGGCGGCGAACGCCTCGGGAAGAGATACACGCAGTTCCGGGAGAGGTACTTCCAGCCGGATAAGCGGGGAGCGGACGGCATGGTTTACAGCTACGAGGCAAAGCCTGGAAGTGAGGAGAGCATCCTGGACCGGATCTCGGATATCTGCATCAGCATGAAGGCCGAAGATTATCTGCAGCTTCCGGATATCATCTACCACGAGGTGCCGGTGGAGCTGGATGTAAAAGCGAGAAAGGCATACAACGATCTGGAACGCGCCATGGTCCTTCAGCTTCCGGAAGATGAGGCAGACATCAGTGTAACCAGCGCCGCGGCACTCAGCAACAAGCTTCTGCAGCTTGCCAACGGCGCGCTGTATGACGAGGATCACACCGTGCATGAAATACACAACTGCAAGATCGAGGCCTTCGTGGAGCTGATCGAATCGCTGAGAGGAAAACCGGCCCTGGTCTTTTACAATTACCAGCATGACCGGACCAGGATCTTAAAAGCCCTGGAAAAGATGCAGCTGCGTGTGCGGGAACTGAAGACCACACAGGACGAAGACGATTGGAATACCGGAAAGATCGATGTGCTTCTGACGCACCCGGCCAGCAGCGCATATGGTCTGAATCTGCAGCAAGGCGGAAACCATGTGATCTGGTTCGGCTTGACCTGGAATTATGAGTTGTACACTCAAGCGAATAAGAGACTACACCGCCAGGGCCAGCAGGAAAAGGTGATCATCCATCATCTGGTATCCAGCGGGACCCGCGATGAGGACGTGATGCAGGCACTGCAGCGGAAAGACGATGTTCAGAACTGGGTCATGGAATCATTAAAGGCGCGGATCCGTAAGATCCGGGAGGAGGCAAAATGACGGACAAGCAGAAAAAAATAGTGATGAAACGGCAGAAGACTGTCCGCTGCCAGGGCTGTGGAGAGATCCTCCCCCAGGAGGGAGATCTCTCCGGAATCGAATATGTGAAAACGAAAAGGAACAGTGAATGGTTTTTCCATACGGAGTGTTTTGAGAACGTATGGAGGCGGAAGATCTGCTGAAGGAGGAAACTGGATGGAGAAACAGAAATGGGATGAGAAAGTCGCGAAAGCGATGAAGAAGAAAAAGCAGGATGCGGAATATGCAGCCATGAGCAAAGACAGGGGCGGATATAGCTGGTCGGCGGCACATCCGGCGTACATGGGAACAAGCCTTTGCCCGGATCCGCGTTATCGAGGAGGTGATACCAATGGACAAAGAGATTCTGAAACAGTACATAGATGCCTGCGAGCAGGTGAAGGAAGCGAAAGCGGATATACTGAGGCTTAAGAAGAACCGGAAGAAAATCGTGCAGGACCGGGTGTCCGGATCGGCGCATGAGTTTCCGTATACCGCCAAGAGTTTCCACATCGAGGGCCTGTCATATCCGGTCGTGAAGGATCCGGATGAGCTGGATCGGCGGGAAGCAATCCTTCAGGAGCGGCTTCAGAAGGCGGAGGAGATCAAGCGCCAGGTGGAAGCGTGGATGCTCACAATTCCTCAGCGGATGCAGCGGATTATTCGGTACCGGGTGTTCGAGGAGTTATCCTGGAATGAGGTGGCAATTCGTATGGGACGGAAGGCCACGGCGGACAGTGTGAGGATGGAGTATACCAATTTTATGAAATCAGAGTAAGTAATTTCGTTATTTTCGCTTTTTTCGTTTTCAAAATGTTATAGTGTAACCTGAAGCCAAGGGCATACAGCCGGCGGCTTCCTACATCCTCCTCAAGTGAAGGTATACGTGGGCGGCCGTTAGGCAGAGCGGTCGCCAATTATCAGGGCGTAGCTCAGTAAGCAGAGCAGCTGATACTTAATCAGCGTGTCGAGGGTGCAAGGCCTTCCGTCCTGGTTCGCGGAGTAGAGCAGCCTGGAAGCTTGTCGGGTTCATACCCCGAAGGTCACTGGTTCAAATCCAGTCTCCGCAATATTGGCGATTGCCTTTTAGGCGATATGCCTGAATCCGTGATATCAGATAGCGGATATATCATATACTGGAGCGATCCAGTACATCTGAAATACCTGGTTTCGGGATTCTCCACCCAGACATTCCAGGTAGCATGAGGCATCCTTGAAAAAGGGTGCCTTTTTGACATTGTTTTTTGGACAATATGTGTTATACTGAAAGAAAAAAGTCGAAATGGAGAACTCTATGAAAAGGAATGTTATTGCATTTTTGAACATGAAGGGTGGCGTATGCAAGACTACCTTATGCAAAGAGATAGCTGTGTATTTAACGGAAAAGTTTGCAAAGAAGGTTCTTGTTATTGATGTGGATCCTCAATCTAATTGTACCCAATCATTTTTTGAAAGATATCATGTGTTAGAACAAAAGACGCTAATTAAAGAAAATCCTTCATTACCATCAATTCAAAAAGTCTTTTCTCCAAACATTGCAAAACTCGATAGAGCGGATTTGAACGAAATCGTATTGAAATTATCAGAAAATTTGCATTTGGTACCTGGAGAGCTTAGAACTATTTTTATGGAAAGGGAAACGGGGACTGGAGCATCAGAACAAAGATTATTGAATTTTATTGAAGATAATAATTTAAAAGAATTATATGATTATGTTCTAGTTGATTGTCCTCCGACATATTCTTTTTATACCATTGCTGCTTTACTTGCGTGTGATCTATACTTAATACCGGTTACTCCGGATGCGTATTCTTTATTGGGTGTTAATTTATTACAGGAAGTTATTGAACGTCTAAAGGGAAATTATCGTGCAAATTTTCAAAACCATGCATTGGATAATTTAGGAATTATATTTACAAAAATATCAAAGACTCCACGAAAAGGCGTGAAAAAGAATATAGAAGAAATAAAAGATGCTTTTTCAGATGAAGAAATGCCATTTTTTGAGAATAAATATTTAAAGGCTGAGCGAATTTCAACGTCACAATTATCCACGTTTATTATTGATAGAAAAGATGAAATATTGAAGGAAAATATGATGCAAATTTGTTCGGAATTTATCGAAAAAGTGGGAGAATATAATCATGAATAAAGACAATGCAATGTGGTTAAAAAAAATAAAATA
>OMGP01000372.1_pt1 | contig 45537 bp, 39 predicted proteins | sample 1646091 | NCBI WGS metagenome assembly OMGP01 (sample SAMN05578580, study PRJEB25193) | human gut metagenome | biome: Human Microbiome; feature: human-associated habitat; material: feces | host: Homo sapiens | place: USA:Birmingham | reverse complement strand
CCTATGTTTTCTTACGGTCAGCGCAGCAAGTGCGCAGACCTACTGAACAGTTACGCCCGTTGTTACTTTCAATCCGGCGGCCTGGGCTTCTTTTCGCTCAATGCAGCACATCCGCAGGTCTGCTTAAAGGTCCTCCGGTTGTACTGCTGCTTAGATCTATTCTGCTACAGCTCCTCCTTCGCCTTTTCCAGCTCCTTCTCCAGCTCTTTCACCCGGCGCTCCAGCTCGTCGATGGTCTCCTGCATCTTGCAGATGTGTTCCGTGTTGATCTTCTTTGACGGATCTTTCACCGGCACACCGTCCTTTTTGACCTGTCTCGCGGGGATTCCGGCTGCGGTACTGTTCTCCTCCAGGGGCTTTAAAAGGACCGCGTTCGCCGCGATCTGGCAGTTGTCACCCACCTCGAAGGCGCCGAGGATCTTCGCTCCGGCTCCGATGAGGACATTGTTTCCGATGGTCGGATGGCGTTTTCCCTTCTTTGTTCCGACACCGCCCAACGTCACGCCCTGGTAGATCGTGCAGTTATCCCCCACCACCGTGGTCTCGCCGATGACGATGCCGCAGCCGTGGTCGATGAGGATCCCATGTCCCAGGACCGCGCCCGGATGGATCTCAATCAGAGTGAAAAATCTGGCGATCTGGGAGATCAGACGGCCGAGGAACCGCATATTGTGGGTCCAGAACCAGTGAGCGATCCGGTGCCAGATCAGGGCATGGACTCCCTGGTATAAAAGCAGGACCTCCAGCGCGCTTCTCGCCGCCGGATCTCTCTCCTGAACCGCCTTTACATCAAGCCAGATATCTTTCAACAACATGTTTTTCCTCTCCTCTGCCATCCCGTTGTAATCTTTTAAGACATATTTTCTCTGTCTATCATACGTATTCTGCCCATATTGTGTGTCCGAATTTCTTCACATCAGATCATTTCGGTCAATCGGTCACGTTCCACATCTGCCGTCAGGACATTTATGGCTGATTACATGTATTCTAGCAGAAATGATTATCAAAGTAAAGCGTTAACTCAATACATCAGTGCAGAATATCGAGTCTGTCTTACCTATATAAAGTAATTTCCGATTACACAATATAAGGAAACGCATTTGTAAGCAAAACACGACAGTCAGGCTTTACTGAAATACCACCGGCTTATCCCGATACTCTGTCTTCACGATCAGCACCGGATACGAGTTCTCTGTCCCCCTCGCCTCACCAGCCTCCGGTCCCATAAGTTCCGTGCGGATCACAATGGAATTATCCGTCTCATAGAGTTCCTTCACCGCCACGCTGTAGCCGCCGCCTTTCTGCGGACCCTCACCGATGACGATATACATTTCCAGCCCGTCCGCGTATGTAAGCTTGAATGGTTTTTCCCGCTTTTTGTCGATCAGCTCCTTTAATGCCGCCGGGATATCCGCCTCCCCGGTGACTGTAAATTCCAGGTCTTCTCCCTGCTTCTCCTCAGAATTTCCGGACTGACATCCGGTAAATGCCGCAATCCCGCCCAAGATCACCATCAGGACTCCCAGCACCGTAAGCACCTTTCTCGCGCGCCTTGGCAAACGTCTGAACATAAAATAAGATCCCCATCATGGATTTTGTTACAATCCTATTCCGGGGATCCCATTTATATGAGTTTCTTATTCGTAACTGTTCAGCAGATCTGCCCACTTGCTGCGCTGACCGTAAGAAAACTTAAGCTGGAAAGCAAAAATCCCATCAGTCGCTGTCCGGTAAAAACTTGATCTTTACCATGATCTGCTTCGCAACCTGATTCTCTGCAAGCTCAATATCGTCTACATGAGTCGCGAAAGGCAGGTCGCCCTCGAATTCTTCCAGCTCTACGCTGATCCAGTTCTGGGCTGCATCTCTGGCGTTTTCGATAGCGTCCTCTAAATCGGCACCGTCCGCCTCACACATCTCCAGATCCGGAAAGAATGCGTGATAACCGGTTCCATCTTCTTTCTCTGTAAATACGGCAGGATATGTAAATGTCATAGTTTTCTCCTCTCCGATCTTTTTTTAATCAACATGAGCCGCAGGCTGCAAAGCAAACGCTGCAGGCTGCGGCCCATGTATTTATCGTAAGCAGCACCGTTCAGTCATGCAGTAACCAAAACTGGCACATAACCGAACTCTGACATGTCTTACTCGTTATCTTCCTTCTTCTCAGAACGCTCGCGTCTGTCGTCGCGGCGTCCGCCTCTTCTGTCATCGCGTCTCTCCGGGCGGTCGCTTCTCTCGCGTCTTTCCGGACGTGTTAACTTCTCAAGGTCTGCTGTCATATCTTCCGGTCTCATGGTCAGGTTGATTCTTCCCATGCGGTCTACCTCAACAACTCTGACGGTAACCTCATCGCCGATGTTGACAACATCCTCAACCTTTGCTACACGCTTGTCGGAGAGCTTGGAGATATGAACCATGCCATCCTTGTTCGGGGCAAGCTCAACAAATGCGCCGAATTCCATGATGCGGACAACCTTACCTGTGTAGATCATACCCGGCTCAACATCTGTCACGATGTTCCTGATGGTAGCGATGGCCTTATCGATCATCTCCTGATCAGTACCGCATACATTTACAGCACCGTCGTCTGTGATGTCGATCTTAACTCCTGTCTCCTCGATGATCTTATTGATCACTTTACCCTGCTTGCCGACTACATCGCCAATCTTAGCCGGATCGATGGTGATCTGTGTGATCTTCGGAGCGTACTTGGACAGAGTCTTTCTCGGCTCGCTGATAACCGGAGCCATAATGTTATCCATGATGTAAAGTCTTGCTTCACGGCAGCGTCTGATCGCCTCCTCGATGATCGGGCGTGTTAAACCGTGGATCTTGATATCCATCTGGATCGCAGTGATACCTTCGTGAGTACCGCCTACCTTGAAGTCCATGTCTCCGAAGAAGTCCTCAAGACCCTGGATATCGGTAAGAACGATGTAATCGTCGTCTGTCTCGCCTGTTACAAGACCGCAGGAGATACCGGCTACCATAGTCTTGATCGGAACACCTGCTGCCATAAGGGACAGGGTAGATGCACAGATGCTGGCCTGAGATGTGGAACCGTTGGACTCCATTGTCTCAGATACAGTACGGATCGCGTACGGGAACTCTTCCTCGCTCGGAAGTACCGGTACAAGGGCACGCTCAGCAAGAGCGCCATGACCGATTTCACGGCGTCCCGGTCCTCTGGACGGCTTTGTCTCACCTACGGAGAAGGACGGGAAGTTGTAGTGGTGCATATATCTCTTTGTTGTCTCATTCTCATCAAGACCGTCAAGACGCTGTGCCTCGGAAAGCGGTGCAAGTGTGCAGGCGTTTAAGATCTGGGTCTGTCCGCGGGTGAACATACCGGAACCATGTACGCGCGGAAGAATATCGATCTCAGCAGCTAACGGACGAATCTCGTCGATGCGGCGGCCATCCGGGCGCTTGTGATCTTTTAAGATCATCTTTCTTACGGTCTTCTTCTGATACTGGTAAACAGCCTGTCCGATAAGCGGAAGCCACTCTTCGTTTTCAGCAAATGCCTCTTCGAGACGCTCTGTGATCTGGCGGATGTTCTCCTCACGTTTCTGCTTCTCGTCTGTGAATACTGCCTCTTCCATCTCAGCCGGCGGAACGATCTCTTTGATCGCAGCAAACAGCTCATCCGGAATTGCACAGCTCTCGTAAGTGTGCTTTGCTTTACCGCACTCAGCAACGATGCGGTCGATGAATTTAATGATCTCCTGGTTTACTTCGTGTGCCTTGAAGATCGCGTTGATCATGGTCTGCTCCGGAACTTCCTTTGCGCCAGCCTCGATCATGATAACTTTCTCTCTTGTGGACGCAACGGTAAGAGCAAGATCAGATACCTTCTTCTGAGCGGATGTCGGGTTGATAATGAACTCGCCGTCAATAAGACCTACCTGGGTCATTGCACATGGGCCGTCGAACGGAATATCGGAAATGCATGTAGCAATCGCGGAACCGAGCATAGCTGTGAGCTCCGGGCTGCACTCCGGGTCAACAGACATAACAATGTTGTCAAGTGTTACGTCGTTTCTGTAGTCCTTCGGGAATAACGGACGCATCGGACGGTCGATAACACGGGAAGTAAGGGTCGCGTTCTCGGATGCCTTTCCCTCTCTCTTTGTGAATCCGCCTGGGATTTTTCCTACGGAGTATAATTTTTCTTCATATTCTACGCTTAACGGGAAGAAATCGATTCCGTCTCTCGGTTTGTCAGATGCAGTTGCGGTAGAAAGAACAACTGTATCGCCGTAGTGCATGAATGCTGCACCGTTTGCCTGCTTTGCAACGCGGCCTACCTCAACGGTAAGGGTACGTCCTGCAAGTTCCATGGAAAAACTCTTAAACATGGCTTCGTCTCCTTTTCTTAAATGTTGCGACAGAAGAAGCCGAAACTACTAAACTAAACATGATCCACGCATTGGTTAACACGCGAACCCGTAAGCTCCGGATCACTCATGCCTACTTTAGCGGTCTCGGAAGTTTCTTCCGTCTGTCAATTACAACAAAGGTGGAGTACACGAAATCATGCGCTCCACCCATAAGTCTGCTATTACTTTCTGATGCCTAACTTCTCAATAAGAGCACGGTATCCTTCAAGATCAGATTTCTTAAGGTATGCAAGGAGACCACGTCTCTGACCTACCATCATAAGAAGACCACGTCTGGAATGATGATCTTTCGGGTTAACTTTTAAATGCTCTGTGAGCTCTGCGATTCTCTCTGTAAGAATTGCGATCTGAACTTCCGGTGAACCTGTGTCGCCCGGTTTTCTGCCGTACTCAGCGATAATAGCTGCTTTCTTTTCCTTTGAAATCATTGTGATTTCCTCCTTAAAATTCTTTAAACTTACCGATCACCAGGTCCCGGTTGGAGTTATCCGCTGACCGAGCGTCGGCGCTTTCACATACTCTGACAGTATAGCATACCTGTCTTTAAAAGTAAATAAGTTTTTTTCATAAAAAGCTCCAGAATCTTCCAGTTCAAAAAAGCAGTTCAAATCGTGTTTAAACGTCACGGAATTGAACTGCTTTTCTTTTAACCCGATTTTAAAATCCAGGTCCGACTTCCTGCTCTGTCATGCCTTCCGTCTCCTGCACGAATCCCGGTCCGAAGCTCTCGTTGTCCCCGCCCGCCGTAACTGCAGGTGTCGTCTCAGGTGCCGCGGTTGTCTCCGGCACGGACGGTCCCGCCGCGGTCGTTTCCGGCGCTGCCGTGGTCGCCGGTGCTGCCGTCGTCTCAGGTGCCGCGGTTGTCGGCACTGCCGTCGTAGCTGCCGTTGTCTCCGCCGTTCCGTCCTTCTTCGTTCCGCTGGTCTTGGAGCTCTCCGTGCCGTCTAAATGGTAGCACAGAACCGGATCTCCCGCGGAGATGTTCTCGTAGATGGTCTTCGCCACTGCCGGCGGCAGGTTGACGCAGCCGTGGGATCCGCCATTCTTGTAGATCGTTCCGCCAAATGTCTTTCTCCAATTCGCGTCATGCAGACCGATTCCGCCGTTAAACGGCATCCAGTAGGAAACAGGAGTCGCGTATCCCTGGCCTTTCAGGGTCGCATTTCTCTGCTTATACGTGATGGAATAAGCACCCGCCGGGGTACTCCAGCCCTTCGCAGCATTTCCGGACACGAAATCCGACTCCACAAGAAGCTTTCCATTCGCATAGAAGTAAAGATGCTGCGCCGTCAGGTTGATTTCCACGTATGTATTTCCATAATCATTTCCCGAATGGCTCGCGGCCTTCTGGGAATATTCCGGCTCTCTGGATGTCTGCTCCCCATTTTTGATGAGGCTCACGAGAGCTGCCGTCTCCTTCGCCTGGTCGATCTTCCATCCGTAATTTCCGGTGGTGATGGTCACCGTCTTTCCGTAGGATGTCTTCAATGTCTTCGGCTTATACGCGGTGTTACAGGTGGATGCCAGGTTCTTGACATACTCCGCCGCCTTCGACTCGCTGACACTGACGCTCGTCCCGTTGACCGTGAGCCAGTTATGGATCTCATTTCCGTTCAGCGTCTCCGCTTTATCTCCAAACTTATATGTGATCTTCGCCCCCACATACTTGTTCATGGTCTCGCAGGCCGTCTTAAGTGCCTCGTCCTCGGAGGTCACCGAAGGAGCCAGATAACATCCCTGCTCCTCGAGGTCCACGCTCTCTGCCAGGGACATGATCGCAGTGGCGACCGCCTCTTTCACCTTGTCCTCCAGGAGCTCCGTTCCCTCATCCTCTTTTATGATCGAGTAAGAGCCTGTCGCGGAATCATAATCAGAGATCTTCGCGTCCTCCGGCTCTCTCATATTTTCCTCGTCCATGCAGGAGAGACCTTCTACTGCCTCATTCAGCATATCGTCGCTGTAGCGGAGCAGGGCATCCGTATTTACCTCATTCACCGTTTTTCCAAACCGGTATTTTCCCCAGTCCATCGGCTTCTGGGAGGCGATGGCCTTATCTAACGTATCATCAAACTCCGCGTAAAGTCCCACACTCTCCCCGGTGATGGACTCAGAGAGATCCTCGCGCCCATTGATGGTCAGCGTATATCCCTTTAACTGCTCCATGATGGCGTCTTCCACTTCCGATGCCGTCTTTCCCGTCACATCCATGCCGTCAACGATGGTTCCGGGCAGAAAACATGTCTTGTATTTTGAGGATTCATGCCAGTAGAGGCCGCCGCCAACGGCTCCAATGAGAACGACCACGCCGCCGCACACAGCCGCGATCTTTACCGCCAGGTCCTTATTCATTCCGGTCCCACGGTTTTTCCCCCGTTTTCTCCCTTTCTGGGCCTTAAATTCTGCATATGTCATCGCCGGCTTCTGCTCCGGCGCCTGCCTTTCTTTTTCCCCGCCTTCCGGCTTATTTTCTAACTCCAATTCTTCCTTCTCCATATTTCATAAGATACGCCCGCATCTCCTTTAGAAAATCGGACGCTGTCTTTTTACGCAAACTCCAGATACCGTCTCTGGCACTCCTTGATATCATGGTCCAGCTGCGCCTTCAGCGCGTCGATGGACTCAAACTTCATCTCCGGTCTCACAAAATCGAGAAGCTCCACTTTCATGTCTTTTCCGTAGAGATCTCCCTCAAAATTATAGAGATAAGTCTCCACTCCCACAGGATTTTCCCCGGAGATCGTAGGTTTTGCCCCCACATTTGTCAGTCCGCCGTAAGTTTTTCCGTCCACGGTCACCCTCGTCACATAGACTCCGAACTTTGGCAGATGTTTCACTGCCGACGGGATCAGGTTCGCCGTCGGATATAATTTTGTGTGTCCGATGGCGTTTCCATGCTGCACCGTTCCGGTGACAAAGTAATAATACCCCAAAAGCTTGTTTGCCTTTATGATATTTCCGTCCGCCAGCATCTCACGAATGTAGGTGCTGCTGATGATCTTTCCTTCCTCGTCCCGCTCCTTGTCAACAACAAAATAGCGGTATCCGTACTCAGACGACAGGCGCTCCAGCATCGCGCAGTCCCCGGCTGCCTTGTATCCAAAGTGGCAGTCCGGACCAGAAACGATGACCCCGGCGTTCATGTGTCCCACCAGGATGTCGGAGACGAACTTCTCCGGTGCCATATGGCATACTTCCTCATCAAATGGGTATTCCACGATGTAGTCCACACCGGCTCTCTCCAAAAGCATCTCTCGCTCCGGGTTCGTCATGATCATGGTCTGCATCTTTCCCTTTACCAGGGTTCCCGGAGGCGTCGCGAAGGTGAACACGGCGATCTTAAAGCCTTGTTCCTTCCATTTTAACATCTCATGCATCAGCTTCTGGTGTCCCCTGTGGAGACCGTCAAATTTACCGATGCTGACGACTGTTTTCTCTTTGATCTGAAACTCTCTGGTTTCCGCGATGTACTGCATGTCAATTTCCTCCCAGAAAGATTTTTTCCGGATAGTACATGTGTTTCCCTTCGTCGTACCTAAACACCCCGATAAAGGTTCCATCCGAATGATAAACGCGGAACATGTCCCCGCCCCTTACATCTTTTACCGCGCGGCTGCGGAACGGATTTCCGTTCTTTAAGAGCTTATCGAGCTCCTCCGTATCCGAGCGGATCTCCGGAAGCTCCTTGAAGACTTCCTCCACCGGAAGTACGGCCTCCGCCAGCCGGTCTTCCTCTTTTAACTTCTGAAGTTCGTCCAGTGTCAGGCTCTCTGAGAGTTCAAACCGCCCTACCTTTGTCCGGAGCAGTTCCTTCATGCAGCCGCCGACGGAAAGCTTCGCGCCGATATCATGGCACAGGGTGCGGATATAAGTTCCCTTTGAGCAGGACACGGTCATCGTAACCTCCGGGAGCTCTATTTTTTCGATCCGGATATCAAAGATCTTTACCGGACGCGCTTTCCGCTCCACAGTCTTTCCCTCTCGCGCAAGCTCATAGAGCTTCTTTCCATCGACCTTGAGTGCCGAGTACATTGGCGGAACCTGGGCGTAATCCCCGATAAAGGAGAGGACCACATCCTGCACTTCGTCTTCTGTGAGGCCCGATGTATCTTTCGCCTCCAGCACCGTACCCGTCGTATCCTCCGTGTCCGTCTCGGTTCCAAGAAGAAGAACAGCCCTGTATGTCTTGTCGTGATCGGTCAGCATATCGCAGAGCTTCGTGCCTTTTCCTGCGCACACCGGAAGAACGCCTTCCGCCGCCGGATCGAGAGTCCCCGTATGACCGATCTTTCTCTGACCCAGGATCCCCCGCATTTTCGCCACGACATCGTGGGAGGTGAATCCTTTTTCTTTATATACGTTAATAATTCCGTCGTACATTCTTTCCTCCGGTGTTCGTTACTTGAGCTCTTCCCACTGCTCGCGGATCTTTCCGCTGATCTTCTCCACGATCTCCTGCGGCTCCCCCGTCATCGTGCAGCCTGCGGCCTTCACATGTCCGCCGCCGCCGAAGCTCAGGGCGATCCGGCTCACATCCACTGCGGAGTTCGTTCTGAGGCTCACCTTGTACTCGTCAGGATTTCCCGTCTGGTAGAGCAGAAACGCGATCTCGATGCCTTCAATGATCCGAAGCTGGTCCACGATTCCGTCCGTGGCCTTTACGGTGCAGCCATATTCCCTTAACTCATCCGTCGTGACAACCGTGTATACACAACGGTTATCCAGAATCCGGACACTTTCGAGAACAGCCCGGCCGTGAATCTTCGCCTGACCATATGTCTTCGCAAAAAAGCTGTCGTCGATGATCTTTGGGAAATCGATGCCCTTTTCCATTAAAAACCCGGCGATCTCCATGGTCTGTCTCGATGTGTTTGAGAACTTGAAGATACCGGTGTCATGGGCGATCCCCGTGTACAGGCACTCTGCGACCGTTTTGCTGATCTTTCCCTTATCGAGAAGGCGGAACACCACCTCACTTGCGGAGCTTGCCCAGCTCTCGATCACGTTGACCCTGCACATTCCCTTGTTCGTGATGTGGTGGTCAACGCAGAATGTATCTTTTGCTGTCTCCCGGTACGGGGCGAAGACGCCCAGGCGTGGAACGTCGCTGGCATCCGATGTGATGCAAAGGTCAAATGTTTTTGTGTCGTCGTATTCTGTGTGTACATCCTCAAAACCGGAAAGAAAGGAAAATTTCACTCCCATTTTCTCCAGATACACCGAGACCTCAAGCCCCTCATAATTTTCCTTCAGATAATTATAGAGTCCCAGACAGGAACCGATACAGTCCCCGTCAGGATTTACATGGCCCAGGATCACAATGCTCTTCTTTCCTTCCAGCATCTCATCAAGAATTCCCAAAAGTTCCGCCTCCCTTAATGTGTATTGTAATATAAAAAACAGAAAAATCCGGCAGAATCCGCGTTGCGCGTGTCCGACCGGATTCCTCTATATGATTTCAGTACGCTCCTGTCCGCGTATTTTCCACGCAGACCGGTTCCTTCGTTTAATTTTCGCTCTCAGTTCCGTCGTCTTCCTGCTTCTCCGGCATATCCTTTGTCACCTCATCGATGAGCTTGGACATGCGGACGCCGTACTCGATAGACTGGTCCAGCACAAAGAAGATCTGCGGAGTGTTCCGAAGATTTACTTTTTTTGCCAGCTGGGTTCTGATAAAGCCCTCCGCACTCTTTAAGCCGCGGATCGTATCTTTCTCCTGCTCCTCGTCCGCAAGGACGCTGATGTAGGCCTTACAGATCTTAAGGTCCGGTGTGACCGAGACCTGGACCACGCTTGTCATCGGATGAACACGCGGGTCCTTGAGCTCGGAGCGGATGATTTCGCTCAGAGCTTTCTGGACTTCGCCGTTGATCCGGATATTTTTTACACTGTTTTTTCTCATGATATTACCTCTTTTTTTACGACTATCCCGGACATAGCCGCGAAACGAAACTCTCCGCGGCTATGCACAGACCTGACAGACAACTATCTCGGCACCTCTACCATGATATAAACTTCGATCATATCGTCTTCCTGAAGATCGTTGAAGCCCTCGAATACAAGACCGCACTCGTAGCCTGCGTTGACTTCCTTTACATCGTCCTTGAAACGCTTTAAGGATGCAAGCGGTCCCTCGAAGATCTGCTCGCCGTCTCTCGTGATGCGGGCCTTGCTTCCGCGGGTGATCTTACCGTCAAGCACATAGGAACCGGCGATGGTGCCGACTCCGGATGCCTTGAACGTCTGGCGGACAACCGCATGACCGGTTACCTGCTCCTCGTATACCGGATCCAGCATACCCTTCATGGCAGCCTCTACATCCTCGATTGCCTGGTAGATCACGCGGTACAGACGCATATCGACTTTCTCGCGGTCCGCAATGGATTTCGCCTGAGCGTCCGGGCGAACATTGAAACCGATGATGATCGCATTGGAAGCGGATGCAAGTGTAACGTCGGACTCGTTGATCGCGCCAACACCGCCGTGGATGACCTTGACAACAACTTCCTCGTTGGAAAGTTTTACGAGACTCTGTTTTACAGCCTCTACAGAACCCTGTACATCGGCTTTTACGATGATCGGAAGCTCCTTGACATTTCCGGCCTTGATCTGGGAGAACAGATCGTCTAAGGAAAGTTTTGCCTTTGTATCTTCGATGAGCTTGTTCTTGCTCTCCGCGATGAATGTCTCTGCGAAGCTTCTTGCCTCTTTCTCGTTCTGGTGTGCGATGAATACCTCGCCTGCGTTCGGAACATCGTTGAGACCGAGGATCTCAACCGGAGTGGACGGACCCGCCTCTTTGACACGGTTGCCCTTATCGTCCATCATGGCGCGGACTTTACCGTAGCAGCATCCTGCGGCGATAGCGTCGCCGACCTTTAAGGTACCCTTCTGTACGAGTACCGTTGCTACCGGTCCTCTTCCCTTATCAAGCTGCGCCTCGATCACGAGACCTCTTGCGCGGCGGTTCGGGTTTGCCTTTAACTCTTTTACTTCTGCTGTTAAGAGGATCATCTCGAGAAGTTCCGGGATTCCCTCTTTTGTATGTGCGGAAACCGGTACGAATACGGTGCTTCCGCCCCAGTCCTCAGGAATCAGCTCATACTCGGATAACTCCTGTTTTACTCTCTCTACGTTTGCGCTCGGCTTATCGATCTTGTTGACAGCAACGATGATCTCAACGCCTGCTGCCTTCGCGTGGTTGATCGCCTCAACGGTCTGCGGCATAACACCGTCGTCCGCTGCAACAACGAGGATCGCGATATCCGTTGCCTGGGCACCACGCATACGCATTGCCGTGAACGCCTCATGACCCGGTGTATCGAGGAATGTGATCTTCTGTCCATTGTACTCAACAACATAGGCACCGATGTGCTGTGTGATACCGCCTGCCTCTCTGGAGGTTACGTTTGTCTGGCGGATCGCGTCAAGAAGGGAAGTTTTACCGTGGTCAACATGACCCATTACGCAGATGACCGGCGGTCTCGGAACCATGTCCTTCTCGTCCTCTTCTTCCTCTTTTAAGAGTTCCTCGATGACGTTGACCTTCTTCTCCTTCTCGCAGAGAACATCATACTCCATAGCGATCTCTTCGGCTTTCTCGAAGTCGATCTCCTGGTTGATCGTAACGATGGTGCCCTGTAAGAAGAGCTTCTTAACGATTGCGGACGGCTGTAATTTCATCTTGTCCGCGAGTTCTTTGATCGTGATAACCTCCGGGATTACGATGGTCTTGATCTCCTCGACCTTCGCCTCCTCCTTCTTCGGCTGCGGCGGCATAACCGGAGCTTTCACGCCCTTCTGGCCCTTTCCTGCCTTGCCTTTCATCTCGATATCGCGGTCTTTCTTTGCGTCATGCTCTTTCTTGTAAGCGTTCTTGCTCTGCTTTGTGTTCTGCTGCTTCTGTGCAAGCGGTGTATCGAAGGACGGCTTCGGAATGCCCATGCCGCTTCTGTTTCCGCCCTGACGGTTGTCGTTTCTGCCCTGGTAACCGCCCTGACGATTGTTGTCACGGTTGCCCTGGTAGCCACCCTGGCGGTTTCCGTCTCTGTTGCCCTGGTAGCCGCCCTGGCGATTGTTATCTCTGTTACCCTGATAACCACCCTGGCGGTTTCCGTCTCTGTTGCCCTGGTAGCCGCCCTGACGGTTGTTATCGCGGTTGCCCTGGTAGCCACCCTGGCGGTTTCCGTCTCTGTTGCCCTGATAGCCGCCCTGGCGGTTTCCGTCTCTGTTGCCCTGGTAGCCACCCTGGCGGTTTCCATCTCTGTTACCCTGGTAGCCGCCCTGACGATTATTATCTCTGCTGCCCTGATAGCCGCCCTGGCGGTTATCTCTTCCGCTCTCACGGTTTCCGTCGCGTCCCGGGAACGGACGGCTCTCTCTGGACTGGAAGCCCTGGCGTCCTTCCGGACGGCTCTGGTTCGGAAGCGGACGGACATTCTCACGAAGATCCTGTGCCGGTGCCTCTGTCTTAACTGTCTCCGCCTTTTTCTCCGGTGCCGGTGCCGGTGCTGCTGAAGTCTCAGCTGCCTTTGCCGGTGCTGCCGGCGCGCTGTTTGTCGTCGGTCTCACCTGCATGCCGGAACCGTTGTTCGGTCTTGCCGGTCTCTGACCGCCCTGCTGGCGGTTTCCTGCCGGACGTTTCTGTGTGCTGTTCTGCGGACGGTAAACTGCCGCAATACGCTTCTTTGCCGGTGCTGCCGGCGCATTATTTTCTCCTTCAGCCGGAACTGCCGGCTTTGTGGAATTCTCCTGATTCTGATTCAATGTATCTGTTCCCTCTTTTTTCTTTCTTAAATCCTTTTCAAACTCACTCACGCTCGCCACCTCCAAAATAGTCCCTGCAAACCATCGCCAATGTACATGACCCGCCGCATGCAGGCATGCGCTCCTCATGTCCGCAGGACTACGCTTTTGCAGTAAAATGCTTCAACAACGCATTGGAAAAATTCTCGTCGATCACGGCCAGGGACGCTCTCATCTGCTTTCCCAGGATGTGTCCGAGCTCTTCCTTGCTTCCGAACTCAAAGTACGGGACCTTATAGTAAGTACACATATTCCGGAACATTTTCTTTGTGTTGTCCGAAGATTCTTCCGATACGATCACCAGTCCGGCTTTTCCGGACTTTACCGCCTTCTCTGTGGAGAACTCGCCACTTCTTACCTTGCCGGCTTTCTCCGCCAGGCCCAGCAGGCCAAGGACCTTATTTCTGTTCATCGATCTGTTCCATCTCCTTTTTCAGACTTTCGTAAACCTCTTTTGGAATTGCCATTTTAAAGGAGCGTTCCAGTCCCCGGCTCTTCACTGCCTTTTCAAAGCATGCCATGGATGGGCAGATATATGCGCCGCGTCCGTTTTTTCTTCCGGTCGCGTCAATGGAAATCACGTCGTCAGTACCTTTTAAGACACGGATCAGCTCCCGCTTGTTTTTCATTTCACCGCAGCCAATGCACTGTCTCTGCGGAACCTTCTTTACTGTACTCACTGTGGTCGTTCCCTTCTCTCCTATTCTTCTGTCTCAGCCTGTGCTTCGGAAGTTTCCTCTGCCGGAACTTCGTCCTCTGCCGGCTCTACATCTTTCTCGTACTCGCCCTCAAAGCCTTCCTCGCCGAAATCCATATCGTCGAAGAGGCCAAGCTCTCTCGCCTGTGTCTCACTCTTGATATCGATCTTGTAGGTGGTAAGTCTTGCGGCAAGTCTTGCATTCTGTCCTTCTTTACCGATCGCTAAGGATAACTGGTAGTCCGGAACGATGACCTGTGCCTCTTTCTCGTCCTCATCCGCAACGACGGAGATGACCTTCGCCGGACTTAACGCGTTTTCAATTAAGAACGCCGGGTTGTCGTCCCAGTTGATGATATCGATCTTCTCACCGCGGAGCTCGTTGACGATCGCGTTGACTCTCGCGCCGTTTAAACCTACACATGCACCTACCGGATCAACGTTCGGGTCTGTGGAGCTTACAGCGATCTTTGTTCTGGAACCTGCCTCACGGGCGATGGCGCGAATCTCAACGGTACCGTCGCGGACCTCTGCGATCTCAGCCTCAAACAGACGTCTTACGAGGTCCGGATGCGTTCTGGATACGGAGATTCTCGGTCCCTTCGGGCTGTCCTTAACTTCCAGGATATAAACCTTGATGCGCTCAGTTCTCTGGAATACTTCGCCCTTTACCTGCTCAGCTTCCGGAAGGATCGCATCGATCTTTCCGAGATCTACGCTGACATTGCGGCCGATATAACGCTGGACAATACCCGTAACGACCTCTTTCTCCTTGCACTGCCACTCGCTTAACTGGGACTTACGGCTCTCCTCGCGGATCTTCTGTAAGATCACGTTCTTCGCGTTCTGCGTCGCGATTCTGCCGAAATCATGGGAATCAATGGGGATCTGGACGATATCACCAAGGACATGTCGCGGGGCGATCATTCTTGCGTCGGCGAGGCTGATCTGTGTGATCGGGTCCTCCACAGTCTCAACGACCTCTTTTTCCATATATACAGAATAGTCGCAGCCATCCGGATCAATGATGACTTTCACATTGTCGGCTTTGCCAAAGTGGTTCTTGCAGGCTGTGAGAAGTGAATTCTCAATTGCCTCCAGCAATGTGTCCTTACTGATGTTGTACTCTTTTTCGAGTATATTCATCGATTCCATCAGTTCCTTGTTCATTTTTTATCCTCCTTATTAAAAATCGAATGCCAGACGGATTAAGGCAATGTCTTTTCTATTAAATGTGCTCTCGGAACCGTCCTCGTAGCGGATCGTTACGGTGTCCGCGTCATATGCCGTGAGAATTCCGGAGAAATCTTTCTGTCTCTCGATGGCGCGGTACAGCTTGATATCGACTGCTTCGCCGAGACTTCTCTTAAAGTCCTTCTCTTTCTTTAACGGTCTGCCAAGTCCCGGGGAGCTTACTTCCAGGATATAGCTGTCATCGATAAAGTCTTCTTTATCGAGCCAGTCGCTTAAGCGTCTCGATACCATCTCACAGTCATCTACCGTGAAGCCGCCCTCTTTGTCGATATAAGCTCTCAGATACCAGGTGCCCGCTTCCTTCACGTACTCCACGTCCACCAGTTCAAAATTATTCTCTTCCATGATCGGAATTAAAAATTTCTCGACCCTGGATTCATATTCATCTCTTCTTGCCATGGGTTTCCACCGCCTTTCTGCCGGAATATTCCGGTTATGCAAAACGAAAGAGTGGACTTTTTCGTCCACTCTTTTGACCGGTTACTTATGTTATCGTCAAAATCATAGCATAGAACATCTGAAAAATCAAGGGGTTTGCTGGGAAAAGTGCCTGTTTGCGGGATTTCTGTGCAGTTTTCCGGGTGTTTTCTATGATTTTGGGGCAGTGACCAGCCCGACAGACCTGTCCGTTTACGCAAATCATGCTGATCCTGGTGAATCCTGTGCCGGTGCCTCGTTGCATGGGATTCTGTTTTCTGATATACTATGTTTACGCTGCCGCCTTTTATTTTCTTTCAGGAGGCAGGTCACTTATTATATCTATATTACAGAAAGCAGACCTTATTGTATATGAAACGATTTGTTATCGGTATCCTCGCGCATGTCGACGCTGGAAAGACGACCATGTCCGAGGCAATTTTATATGAGACAGGAAAATTAAAGAAAATGGGGCGCGTAGACAACCGGGACGCGTTTCTCGATACGTTTGCACTGGAGCGCGCCCGCGGCATCACGATCTTTTCGAAACAGGCGGTCTTTCCGTTAGGCGATGCTTCCGTGACGCTCCTCGACACGCCGGGTCATGTGGACTTTTCGGCGGAGATGGAGCGGACACTGCAGGTGCTGGACTACGCGGTGCTCATCGTCAGCGGGGCTGATGGGGTGCAGGGACATACGGAGACGCTCTGGAGACTTTTAAGACGATACCGGATCCCGGTGTTTATCTTTGTGAATAAGATGGATCAGAAAGGGACGGATCGAGATGCGGTGCTGGCATCGCTGAAGGAGCGGCTGGATCATGGAGTCGTGGACTTCAGCGGTGTGATCGGGAATGAGGATGTGTTGACATTTTCAGCTTCTGCTGAACCGTTTGCGGCGGTCTGCAGAGATCCAGAAGAGGCAGCCGAGGAGATCGCCACCTGCGATGAAGCGCTTCTGGAAGCTTACCTCGCAGACGGTACTTTAAAGACAGACGATGTACGGAAAGTCATCCATGACCGGAAACTCTTCCCGTGCTTTTTCGGCTCTGCGTTAAAACTTTCCGGCGTCCGGGAATTTCTGACCGCCCTCGGGGAGTTTGCGTCATGTCCGGACTACACGAAGGACTTCGGCGCGAAGGTGTTCAAGATCTCCCGCGATGAGGCAGGCGTCCGGATGACGCATCTGAAGGTCACGGGCGGAAGTTTGAAGATCCGCGATTCGCTGTCCCCTGATTCTGAGGAGAAGATCAACCAGATCCGGCTCTACTCCGGCTCAAAGTTTGAGGCATTGAAGGAAGCGGAACCTGGCATGGTGGTGGCCGTCACCGGAATCTCCGACACGAGGCCTGGACAGGTCTTCGGAACTGCCTCCGAGAGTGCTCTTCCGCTTTTAGAGCCGGTCCTCACCTACCGGATCCTGCTGCCCTTTGGAACAGACTCCCACACCATGCTCAAAAACATGCGCATGCTCGAGGAGGAAGACCCGCAGCTCCATATCGTCTGGAACGAGGCGCTTGGCGAAATCCAGGCACAGGTCATGGGCGATGTACAGATGGAGATCTTAAAAAGTCAGGTACAGGAACGTTTCGGCGTGGAGATCGGTTTCGGGGAAGGAAATATTGTATATAAGGAAACGATCGCTAAGACCGTCGAGGGCGTCGGACATTTCGAACCGCTGCGCCACTACGCGGAAGTCCATCTTTTAATGGAACCCGGAGAGCCGGGAAGCGGACTTGTCTTTGAAGCAGACTGCAGCGAGGATATGTTGGATAAAAACTGGCAGAGGCTGATTCTGACACATCTGGAAGAAAAGCGTTTCCAGGGAATCCTCACCGGTTCCGAGATCACCGATATGAAGATCACTCTGATCGCCGGACGTGCCCACCAAAAGCACACGGAGGGCGGCGATTTCCGCCAGGCAACCTACCGCGCTGTCCGTCAGGGACTCTGCGAGGCGGGGTGTGTGCTCTTAGAACCCTACTACGCGTTCCGTCTGGAAGTCCCATCGGAAAACCTTGGGCGCGCCATGGCGGATCTTGACCGGATGCAGGGTGAATTTTCCTCACCGGAACAGGATGGCTCCATGGCTCTTCTTACGGGAAACGCCCCGGTTTCCACCATGAGAAATTACCAGCGCGACGTGATCTCCTACACGAAAGGCCGCGGACGGCTGACCTTGAGTCTTTCCGGCTACGAACCGTGCCACAACGCCGAGGAGGTTATCGCGGCCTCCGGCTACGATTTCGATTCCGACCTCCAGGACCCTGCCGGATCTGTCTTCTGCTCCCACGGGGCAGGCTTCGTGGTGCCGTGGGATGAGGTGAAGCAGTATATGCATGTGGAGAGTCCGCTGGCAAAGCAGCTTGCGAAGGAACAGCAGGAACGGGAGCTTAAGGAAGCGAATGAACGGCTGCAGGCGATGGCAGCGGATGTAGCTGCGGGGAAAGTTCCGAGTGGAGCGGCTGGCGGCAGCGCTGCTGGCTCTGGTTTTTCTGGCAGTAAAAATTCTGGCTCTGGAGCTGGACCTGGTTCGAGCGGCTCTGCCGCTTCTGGTAACGGTATCGACTCTGGAGCTTCCGCGAATGGCACTGCCGGTTCTTCCTCCGACAGCCGCGGAAATGGAGATTCTTCCCTTTCCTTCTATGACGACAAGGAACTCCAGGCCATCTTCACCCGTACATACGGCGAGCCGAAGCGGAAGCTTGCCTCCGACTACGACTCCCGCACCGTGATCCGCGCAAAGAACGCCAGCCCGGTGAAGCCGGTGAAGGAAAAAGAGGCGCCAGAGGACGAGTATCTTCTCGTTGACGGCTACAACATCATCTTTGCCTGGGAGGAGCTGAGCGACCTGGCGGCAGTCAGCATCGACGCAGCCCGCTACAAGCTCATGGACATCCTAAGCAACTACCAGGGATTCCGGAAAATATGTGTCATCGTCGTCTTCGATGCCTACAAGGTCCCCGGCGGTGTGGAGAAGGTCCAGAAATACCACAACATCAACGTCGTGTATACAAAAGCGGCGGAGACCGCCGACCAGTACATCGAAAAAGTCGCGATCCGCATCGGCAGACGATACCGCACCACAGTCGCTACCTCCGACGGCGTGATCCAGCTCATTATCCGAAGTCAGGGCTGTATCCTCTGGTCCGCGAGGGATTTCCGTGAGGAGATCGAACGTGTCGGAAAGCTGATCTCTGAGGAAAAAGGAAAACATACCGGCAATGCAAAAAATTATCTGTTCGCGCATGCGGACGAGGAGACCCAAAAGTATTTAGAAGCCGTCCGCCTCGGAAAAAATCCCGAAATTCCATAAAAAAACGTCCGCACATGATCACCTTTCGATCATATGCGGACGCTTTTTCTGACCCCATTTCAGACATTTCCCGCACTTTTTCCAACCTATTTCCAGCCATTCTCTACATTTTCCGACCTGCCCTCAGTCCCTCTCCCTTGAACCACCAACACGCAATCCAGCGAATTTTCGAAATTTTCGAAATAGAGCGCGATTTTAAACCTTCAGACTCAAACACATAACTTCTCCTCGCTCCTGTCAACACACCGCGCTGATACGCAATCTTCCAAACCGCCAACGCACAGCGCCGGTGAGTCTTCGGGCACGGACGCTTTGTGCAGGGAGCCTGGCTTCCTCTTGGCTCGCAGGAGAATGCGTTGGAGGACAGGCGGCACTTGTCTGAGCGTCAGCGAGTTGTGCCGACTGTTCTCCGCCTTTAGCATTCTTCTGCAAGCTTAGAGGAACCGCTCCCGAACCCCTGCGTCCGCGCCCGAAGACTCACCGGCGCGTACTCCCGCCAATCTTTATTTCCCACAAATCTCAAGGATCTCCCCGCAGATTTCTCCTGCCGTCTTCCCATCCGTAGCAACCTTCACATCAGCCGCCGCCTCATACTTCGGCCTGCGCTTCTCCATCAGCTCTTCAATATACCCAACATTCATATTCCCATTCAGTACCGGTCTCTCCGTGCTGTCCTTCACACGCTCGTAGATTGTCTCCAGCTCTGCCGTGAGAAGCACGATCTTCCCAGACTCCTTCATAAGCCGCACATTCTCCTCCTTCAGGACAGCACCGCCCCCACAGGAGATCACCGCCGGTTCCACTCCCACAAAGCTTTTGATCAGATCTGTCTCCAGCTCCCGGAAATATGGTTCCCCCTTCTCCTTAAAAATATCCGCGATCGCCATCCCCTCATTCTCCACGATCATCTGATCCATCTCCACCTGCCTCGCCCCGGTCATCTCCGCCAGGCACGCTGCGTTTGTACTCTTCCCGCAGCCCATAAATCCGATCAGAAAAATATGTTCCTTCAATCCCGCCATAATCTAAATTCTCCTTTTCGTACTAATAGTCTCTCAAAATCTCTAACAGTTTTCTCTTACATCCAAAACACTTTTCCACTTTCATGCGTCATTTAGTGCAAGTATACCAGATTTTAACATACTCTGCAATCAAAGAACCTTCGTATCCCTGATCTATTCCAATTTCAACCCTCTGTATTTTTAATTTTTCTGCTTTCTACATTTTCACACTGTGAAATCATAAATTTTCTTTTGCATTTACTTTCCTGCACTGTTATAATAAATCAAGAAAAATCACTCCCCGGAGGTACACATAAAATGGAAAACACCACATCCGCAGCTTCACCGATCACCGGACACACCGGTCTTATCTGTCTGCTCGGCAGCCCCTGCGCCCACAGCGTCTCCCCGATGATGCACAACGCATCCTTTGAGGCTCTTGGGCTCGACTACCGCTACCTCGCATTTGATGTCAATGAGGAGACACTTCCCACCGCAGTTGCCGGTTTAAAGGTTCTCGGTGCCCGCGGCTTCAACCTGACCATGCCGGATAAAAATCTCATGGTCTCCCTCTGCGATGAACTCTCCACCGCTGCCCGGATCATCGGCGCTGTAAACACGGTCGTAAACGAAAACGGACGCCTCGTCGGCCACAACACCGACGGAATCGGCTACATGCAGTCCATAAAAGACGCCGGTTACGATATCATCGGCAAAAAGATGACACTGCTCGGCGCCGGCGGCGCTGCCACCGCAATTCTGGTACAGGCTGCCCTCGACGGCTTAAAAGAGATCTCCGTCTTCGTGAGACCCACCAGCCGCTTCTACGACCGCCTGGTACATACGGTCGAGGAGCTCACTGAGATCACTGACTGCAGGATCAGGATCTGTGACTTCTCCGATGCAGACCTCTTAAAAAAAGAGCTTGCGGACAGCGCTATCCTCACAAACGGGACCTCCGTCGGCATGGCTCCCCACGAGGATACCTGCCCGGTCCCGGAAAATCTGACTTTTCCGAAAGACCTCATCGTCTCCGATATCATCTACAATCCGCGTGAGACAAAGCTCCTCACCATGGCTAAAAATCAGGGCAACCCGTTCTTCAACGGATCCTATATGCTCCTCTACCAGGGTGCCGAGGCCTTCCGTCTCTGGACTGGAAAGGAGATGCCAGTGGAGAGGATCAAGAAGGAATTTTTCTCTGATCCTTTTTATTCAAAAAGCAACTTAGATCACTTACGCCGTGTCATTGCTGCTTTAAACGCCGGAAACGGTATTTCACATGAGTTAATCTCTGACGAAAAATAAATACTCTACTTTTAAAGTTTCTATTTACACATGACCTCCAGAACCTGCCACCGACAGTTTTCTCTGGATGCATGGCATCAAAAAAGGAAAACGATCTGTCTGTGCAAACCATCAATACCACAAACAGATCGTTTTCCTTAATCAAATCTTTTATTTCAGGCTTTTATCATCTATCTTATGAACTGCCAGTTGTTTTATCTTCTACTTACTCTGTCCCGCAATAATCTCTTCCGCCATTCCAAACATCTCCTCAGCGCCGAGATCCTCACCAAACTTGAAGAGGCTGTAGCCCTGTCCGTCCATGTTCCACTCTACCGTGTAGGAAGTCATAACTTCGACCTTATCGCTGCCGTAAGCCAGGTTAAAATTGCCGTCTTCCTGGGCCTTTTTGTCCTCCTCGGTGAGCTCATAATCTGCCGGAACGAACTTGTTGGTCAGCTTGTAGAAACAGAGTTCTGTACCATCCTCGCATGTCCTCACCTCTGCCGGGGTGAGTTCTCCATCCATGCCGACTTCCGCGGAAAACGTGACATCCTCCATGCCGTCTTTTCCGTATGTGACGGAAAGCTGTGTTCCGTTTCCCAGTTTATTTCCATCTTTATCTTCCGTCTCATAGTTTACCGGCACAGCAGCCTTAAACGCGTACCCGTTGGAGAATTTCTCCGGGAAATCTACCATCGGTCCATTCTCCTTCTGAAGCTCCAGCGCCTGTTCATAGGTGTGGACTTCATCTCTTATATCGGTGCGGGATGTGATTCCCACGATCTTTCCAATCGCGAACGCCGTCATGCTTCCAAATACACAGATCGCTGCAACTGCTGCTACCGCTTTTTTCATAAAACCTTTCTTCATATAATTTCCCTCTCTTTCTATCTTCTCATATACATTTCTCCGGATCCGCGCCTCCCGCACCGATTCGTCCGGAAGTTCGCCTGCGCGGCTCTCAAACATATTTTTCAGTCTCTTTTCTAAGATAGGATCGTCCATGTTTTTCCTCCTTCCTCCTGTGTGAGGATTTGCTTCAACTGTTCCTTCGCGTGGAACAGCCTGGATTTCACCGTTCCCTCAAACACTCCGCAGACCCTTGCGATCTCGCGGATCGGCATATCATTGTAATAGTATAGGATCAACACGGTCTTCTGCTTCGGCGGCAGCTTTTCCACCGCCTCGTAGAGGATCCGCTCCTCTTCCTTCATAATGCAGTTTTCCAGGACGGACCTTCCGGTGTCCGCCTGCCCGGATGCAGGTTCCTCCTCCGGCTGTTCTTTCCGTGACTTTCTGCTGATCTTCCACGCGGACCTTGTGAGTATCCTGTAAAACCATGTCTTAAAGGCTGCCGGATCCCGGAGCTTCTTTCTGTTTAAATAGCAGGCGGTGAATGTCTCCTGGACAATGTCCTCGCTGTCCGCCGCGTTCCCGGAGATCAGCCAGGCCGCCCTGAGCGCCGGCCTCTCATACTTCTCCATCAGCTCCCCGAAGGCATCCATGTCCCCGTTGATCATGCGTCTCACGATATTCTCTTCATCCATGTCCTGCCTCCTCTCTTTTTTGATGCATCTGTCTTATAGAGACAGGCAATTGGGGGAAAGTTCATTTTTATCGGAAATTTCTTTTCTTCTTTATTCTTCCAAATATATAACTTATTTTTCCACCAGACATATTTATTTTTGTTTTTCTATCTACACTGACTTCCATCGCGTCTACCGTCAACCATTTTCATAGAGCCGCAAAAAACAGGACAGCCACCCGCATCCACGCAGATGATCTGTCCTGTTTCGATGATTGCGATATATCTTATTGGAAAAAAGAAGATGAACCTGAGGAAATCACGCAAAGTTCCGGTATGTCCGGACTGCCTCCTCCTCTGCCGCCTTCATGATCTCTTCCACGGAATTGCCCTCGATGTCAAGCCCCTCTGCGGTATAGCACACAGTCTTATTGATTCCGTAATATACCTTGCAGAGTTTCTCGACATACTCATATCCGAGATTCAGATCCCCGATGGAACCACCGCTGGTGGTCACATAATGGAGACTGTCGGCATGGCATAATCCACCCGGGATTCCCTTGGAAGAAAAGGTAAAGGTCAGCCCTGTCACACAGATCTGCTCCAGATAACATTTCATTCTCGCCGGGAAAGTAAAGTCCCAGTACGGAGCCGCCACAAGGATCCGGTCTGCGGACGCAAACTGCTTTGCATAATCAAACATCGGTCCCTCATAAATTCCGGCTCTCGTGAGCTGTTCCCGTCCTGCACTCTCTTTTCCGGTAAAAAGCTTCAGATCTTCATCCTCCAGGCACATGGTCTCGACCTCATATTCCCCGTTCTTGTTCATTTCCTTTAATAAAGCCTGCGCAAGTCTCTCCGTTCTTGAAATGTCGCGGTTCACGCAGGCGTCAATGTACAATAATTTTTTCATACCTTTCTCTCCAGATATTTTTGATATTACATGTATCTATAAATTCAACAGTCTTCTCGAAAGCTCCAGAACATCCTCCGTATTCTTACTGTTAAAGATCTTCACCTCACCTCCGGACTCTTTCCCTGATAACAGTCCACACTCAGTCAGGCGCTTTCTCGTCTGCTTCGCGGTTCCGAATCCGCCGTCATAGATCGCCACGCCGGGCAGATGTTTCTGGATCTCATCTTTTACTAACGGGTAATGTGTGCAACCGAGTACCACCGCGTCGATCTCTGATTTCTCGTAAGGCTCGAACTGTTTTTCCAGATACTCGTCCAGAACAGGTCCCTCTAACATTCCGCCCTCGATATACTCCACAAGTCCCGGGCACGGCATCTTGATGATATTCGCCTCATCCTCGTAGACATGCAGCATGGAATTAAATTTTGTCTGGGAGAGAGTCATCGGAGTCGCCATAACGACAACCTTTGAGTGCTCTTTCGCAAGCACCGCCGGCTTCAGCGCCGGTTCGATTCCGATCACCGGAATATCCTTCTTCTCATACTCCTCTCTCAATTCCCGGATCGCCACACTGGTTGCCGTGTTGCAGGCCACAACTATGGCTTTCGCCCCGCGTTCCAGTAAAAAATCCACATCCTTTTTTGTGAGGTCAATGACCTCCTCCGGGGTACGTGTGCCATAAGGGGCATTCGCGGAATCCCCGTAATATAAGAAAGCCTCCCCCGGCATCAGTTTCACTAATTCTCTCAAAACACTGATCCCGCCGAGTCCGGAATCCAAAACACCGATCGGTCGATTGTCTGTATTCATAATGTACACCTCATTGACTGCCGCAGCGATCCGCCGGATCTCATGCAGCATATTATATGAATCCTCGTGTTCTCAGGCTGTCATGTTTCATTTCCATGACCGCACATCTCTTTCCTGCACAACACTGGTTATTTCATCGAATTATTTCTTTGTGATGATCTCTTATATCTTATCACACTTTCCCCGTTTTGAACATCCACAGACTTTCTCCGCTCTGTTTTTGTGCACTTTTTTAAAATTTAGGCCTTTATTTTTTTTATTTTTGGTTAATCTGTTTCTCAAAACACTGCTATACTTACGCTGTAACAAGAAAGAAGCGGTAACTGTTCAGTACCTTCACAGTTACGCAAAAATCCATTCCGAATTGCCTGCGGCAATGGGATTTTTGCCTGCTGGCCAAAATTATGTTACGGTCAGCGCAGTAAATGCGCAGACCTATTGAACAGTTATTAGTCACAAACTTAACAAAACCCCTTTATACACTAAAGCTGAGGGCTGCTAAGCGAATCCGGCAGAACGAATACTGGTTCGTTTGCCGGGAATCAGATTTTTGGAGGAAAAGATAAATGACTACTTTAAAAGCTGAAAAAAGAAGCATGGATGTAAAGGCAAAGAGATTAAGACGTGAAGGATTTGTTACAGGTAATGTTTTCGGACATGCCATCGAAGGCTCCATTCCGGTAAAGATGAACTCTGTAGACGCAGAACGTCTTTTAAAGACCGAACATAAAGGCGGTCAGATCAACCTCGACATCGAGGGTCAGGTATATGATGTCCTGATCAAGGAAGTTGACTACAATGCAATGACACGAAAGATTGATGAGATTGATTTTCAGGCACTTGTAAGCACTGAGAAGGTTACTTCCACGGCCGAGATCGTTATCCTGAACCGTGAAGCTGTTATCGGCGGCGTTCTTCAGGAAGACTTAAGCGAAGTTGCTTACAGAGCATTCCCGTCCGCACTGATCGAGAAGACAACACTGGATGCTGCAGGTCTCAAGGTTGGTGACATCGTACATGTCAAGGATCTTGACATCGCAAAGAACAAAGACATCGACTTAAAGACCGACCCGGAGGCTGTTGTGCTCTCCGTCATCCCGGTTCACAACGTTGTTCCGGAAACTGAAGTTACAACTGCACCTGCTGCAGCTGCTGCTGAGGAGAAAGAGACCAAATAATCTCCGCGTCCATATATAGAAATGGATATAAAAATGGCGGTATCGCTTCAATGGTGAGCGATGCCGCCATTTTTACATCCGTAGGAAATGAACACTCCTTGTACTTCCCGCTGGAATCAAGTATAATAAAAACAATCAAAGACGCTTTTTCTGATGGGAGGAATTTGCATGGGAAGTTATCTGAATCCGGGGAATCTTTCATTCCGCGGTAGTCTCCGCTCTAAAATTTATGTCGACAAAAGCGAACTGATCGCCAGAACCAATGAAGCGCTTTGTACCGAGCAGAAATATATCTGTGTAAGCCGTCCAAGAAGATTCGGAAAATCAATGGCCGCTAATATGCTCGCCGCATATTATGACCGGAGCGAGGATACAACGGAATTATTTCAAAATCTTGCTATCAGTAAAGACAGATCGTATAGGGAAAATCTGAACCAATATGATGTGATCAAAATCAATATGCAGGAATTTTTAAGTATGTCTGAAACAATGGAAGAAATGCTGGAGATGCTTAAAAATTATCTGATTTTGGATTTTAAGGAGACATTTCACGAAATACAGTTTCGTGATGAAAAGAATCTGATTCAGGTCATGAAAGACGTATTCCGTTATACCAAATGTCCTTTTGTGATCCTGATCGATGAGTGGGACTGCCTGTTCCGGGAGTACAAGCAGAATAAAGAGGCTCAGAAAAAATATTTAGATTTTCTGCGCGCATGGCTGAAGGATAAGGATTATGTGGCATTGGCCTACATGACCGGCATATTACCCATTAAAAAATATGGCTCCCATTCCGCATTAAATATGTTTACAGAATATTCCATGACCGATCCAGGCGATCTGGCCGGGTATTTCGGCTTCACTGAACAGGAAGTATCCAGACTCTGCGATACATACGATATGAATTTCGAGGAAGCGAAAACATGGTATGATGGATATCATCTGATCGCACATCGCCAGAATGGTGATGAACATTACTCTATTTACAGTCCTAAATCGGTTGTGGAAGCCATGCTGCGACACAAGTTGGGAACTTATTGGAATCAGACGGAAACATATGAAGCCTTAAAAATTTACATTCAGATGGATATGGACGGACTGCAGGACTCTGTGGTCAGAATGCTTGCAGGTGAAGCAGTACAAATCAATATAGGAACTTTCAGCAATGATATGACCACATTTGCCACTAAAGATGATGTCTTGACATTACTGATCCATCTCGGCTACCTGACATACAACAGCGTAGATGGTACCGTTGCCATTCCTAATAAAGAAGTCTCACAGGAATATGTGAATGCAATCAGCACCATGAACTGGCATGGCGTGATCGACTCCGTAGAATCATCCCGTAAACTTTTAGAATCATTGTGGGCCATGGACGCCGACGCAGTTGCGGCAGGAGTTGACAAGGCTCACGATGAAATTTCGATTCTTCAGTACAACGATGAAAATTCTCTGAGCTGTACCATAAATCTTGCATTTTACTTTGCACGTGAATATTATACGATAATCCGTGAACTGCCTACAGGTAAGGGTTTTGCTGATATATGTCTGATTCCGAGAAAACTGCATTTAGATAAGCCTGCGGTAGTGATCGAACTTAAATGGGATAAAAGCGCATCTGGAGCTTTAGACCAGATCAGAGAAAAACAGTATGGAAATGCATTGAAAGATTATCATGGTAGTATATTACTTGTTGGAATTAATTATAACAAAACAACGAAGAAACACGAATGCATGATCGAGACTATGCAGAAATAAATATAGTATCACGTGAACATCAGCAATATCTTTCAGCTTAAAAGATCAGAAAAGTCGCTGAGTTGACAATTCTGTATTTCCCTGCTATACTGTCTTACAGCTCATCGGAGGGCTTGTAAACGCATTTACAAAGCTGGATAAGATGCCGAAGGATCGTTCGGTATTTTATCCGGCTTTTTTGTATAACTGGAACCTTCCATATCTTCTCATCCTGCAGCACAAGCCCTTCCGTCAGGATTATATTTCCGTCATTACCAAGTACTATATCAAGTCCAAACAGATCATGATAAAACCTTATCGATCTCTCAATATCCTTGACAACGATCAAAATATTCCTCAATCTCATTCTACTTTTCCTGCACCTCCTTGCCGCTCAAATGCTCGATCTCGATTTCAAACATCTGCACAGCCCTTCCCGCCTGCGCGATCTCCTCATCAGCCAGCTGTTCATTCGGATAATATTTCATCGCAAACCGTTTTAACATTTCCATTGCTTTCTCACTGCCATTTTCCATCAAATGACATCTCCCGAACACAACCGTACTCTGCATAAACGGTGCCCAGGCTTCCTCCCTGATCGTCTCATTTCCATAAACCGTAAAACATACCTTATCACATACCCGCAGAGCATCGACCTTATGCCCCGCGCGCGCCATGAAAATAGATTTTCCGGTTCTCCCTGTCATAAAAATAATTGAGCGGGATCGCATACGGATACCCATCATCCCCATTCACCGCAAGAACACCTCTCCTGCTGTTCCGCAGAAGTTCCTCCGCCGCGCTATCCTCGATCTTATTTCTCTTTTTTCGAATCTCTCTAAACATAATTCTACACTCCTAATTCATAATATTACCAACCTTATCTTTTCCTGCTCCAAACACCGGCAAATTCTTCCAGATCCATTATATCTCACACGATTGGATTCGTCATCCTCTTCCTTCTCCAACGCGTTTTCCAGCCCCGGTTATACTCCATATTTTATCAAGCTCTGTTTTTCACTTTGCCGCATACAAGCGCTCACACTGTAACGCGCACGTTTGACAACCACTCATTTTTCACATATGATTGACACGCAAATACTAATACGAAAAAGGGAATCTCACCATGTTTGAAAAACTAAAATATTTCTCCACGATCTTCTTCGGCACCTTCATCATCGCCGTGGGAGTCTATTTCTTCATGAACCCGAACCATATCATCAGCGGAAGTATCTCAGGACTCGCCGTGGTTCTCGTAAACTTTGTCCCGCTGTCCCTGTCCGCCATGACGCTGCTCTTAAACATCATCTGCATCATCCTGGCATTCCTCTTCGTGGATAAGACCTTCGGGACAAAGATCATCTTTATCTCCGTCCTGCTGCCGGCGCTTCTCTTTGTGTTCGAGATCCTGTTCCCAAATCCGGGTTCTCCCACAGGAAATATCGCCCTGGACGTGGTGGGAATGATCGTCGTGATCTGCTACGGACAGGCAGTCCTCTTTAACGCCAACGCCGCGTCCGGCGGTCTCGACATTATCGCGAAGATCATGAACAAGTACCTCCACATGGATCTCGGAAAGTCCATCATTATCGCCGGAATGGTGACCGTCGCAAGCTCCTATTTCGCCTACGACCTCCAGACCGTGATCATCGGCGCCCTGTCCACCTACTTCAGCGGCCTCGTCCTGGACTACTTTATCGACGAGTTCACCGGAAAGATCCGCGTCTGCGTGATCTCCGAGCACAACGATGATTTCAAGCGCTACGTCATCGAAACACTCCAGCGCGGAATCACCGTCTACACCGCAACCGGCGGCTACAGCGACACGCAGAAGGAAGAGATCCTTGCGATCCTCACCAAAAAGGAATATGGTCAGTTTATGGACTACGTCCAGGCAAAGGACCCCAACGCCTTCGTAACGATCTCCAACGTGAAGCGCGTGGTGGGAAGCTGGAATACGCCGAAGAGACGGACGTACTTCTAAGACCATGCGCCTCCAGAACCTGTTACCGGCATTCTCTGCAGAACACACACAATTCCTACAGATCCTGCCGCCAGCAGTTTCTTCCGAATTTATGCAGCAAAAAGGCTGATGCAGTTTCAAACCAACGCATCAGCCTTTTCTTTATTTCCTACTATTCTTCCATCCATTGATCGTCCTCCAATACACTCCCATCCCGGTCACTCCAACAAGCACCTCTGAGATCGGAAACGCAAACCAGGTAAACTGAAGTCCCAGAAGAGACAGCGCCCAGAAAATCGGGATCAGACAGAATATCTGGCGCATCACAGACAGGAACAGACTGACTCTTCCATTTCCGATCGCCTGAAAGAACACCGCTGTCATCAGTGAAAATACCGCCGGAATAAAACTCGATCCAATGATCGGAAACGCCGTTTTTCCGATTGCAATGACCTCACTGCTGTCCGAAAAGATCCGGAGCAGTTCCACCGGAAAGAACACGAAACAACCCCCCCCGATCAGCATAAACCCACAGGAAAACAGATAACTGTCCTTCATGGTCTCCCGGCATCTCCCATAACTCTTCGTCGCGTAGTTGAAACTCAGCACCGGCACAATACACGTCTGCAGTCCCATCAGCGGGATAAAGAAGAAGGTCTGCATCTTATAATAAAGTCCTAAAACCGTCACCGCGGAATCCGAAAATCCCGCGAGGATCGCGTTTAAGATCACAATATACACCGTGTACATGGCCTGCTGTAAAATCGATGCGTATCCAAGCCAGTAGATCTGTTTTATGTAAACCTTCATTTTCCGAAACTCCGGCGGCCTGCGCACTCCCCCGAAGGCCGTGATCACAGCCGCGGCCACCTGACCGCAGACTGTAGCGTAGGCAGCTCCCGCCACGCCCATCTGCGGCACAGGACCAAGTCCGAAGATCATGATCGGATCCAGGACGATATTAGTCAGCGCGCCAACGGTCTGGGCGATCATCGGGCGCCGCATATTTCCCCTGGACTGGTGTACTTTCGTCCAGTTTCCCTCTAAAAACGCGCCAATACTGCCGATGCAGACGATCCGCCCGTAGATCACCGCGTCCTCAATCGCCTCCGGAGACTTCGCGCTTGTCATGACATAGGGACGCATAAACACGGCCGCGAGAACCGCAAATATAAGCCAGGTCATGAATTCCAGAACCATGCCGGTTCCCGCTGCCTCCTCGGCTTTCTGCTGGAATTTCTGCGCATACTGTCTCGCCATGTACGTGTTGACACCGACACCGGTTCCCACCGCCAGGGCAATAATGATAAGCTGCAGCGGATAGATCACCGACAGCGCTGTCAGCGAATTTGCGGAATACTGACCGACGAAAAAGCTGTCCACGATGTTGTACATGGCCTGAATGAGCTGCGCCAGCATGACCGGCGGCGCGATCTTCAAAAGAATCTTCGGAATCTTTTCCGTGCGGAAGAGATCCGTTCCAGTCTCCATCTTCTCCTTCATCACTCTTCCTCCTCCAGCGCGTCTTCCAACACCCGGTCATACTCCATGAACAGCTCCGTCATCATCCGGATCCGCTCTGCTCCGAGCTGAGCCGCCGCCCGCTCCTCCATAAGACTTAAAGAATGCAGGAGCCGTTCCGAATACTCTTCTCCGCTCTCCGTCAGCACCAGCGCCTTCTCTTTTCCGCGGCTCATCTCCTCGCTGACCGCAAGGATCCCCTCTTTCCGCATCTCCGTGATCACATGGTTCACCGTCTGCCGCGGCAGCATATAAGAATCGCAGACCTGTTTCTGTGTGCAGGATCCATATTCCCGGATCGTATAGAGCACCAGCATCCGGTTATAGCTGACCTTATTTTTCTTCGCCCACACCGAGTAGACTCTTCGGCACCGGATGATCGCCTGGTTTACCTGGTCGTGAAGCTTCTGTATTTCATGGTCCATAATCGTTTTCTCCTTTTCAATCCCATTTGAGACTGAAAAGGAGTATACTCCCGTCACCATGATTTGTCAATCCCCGCAGCTCCGCTTCCACCATCAAAGTTCCACCTGCAATTCATGCCGATTTTCGACATCTTGTGCAGCGTTTATTGACAACACCCGAAAAAATGATATCCTAAAGATAACCGATTCCGTTGCAGGATCAGTTTTTTATACCATTTTTCAGCTTTTCTTACGAAAATAAAGGGGGAATCTCTATGAGAAGTACATATAAGAAACCACTGGCGCTCCTGCTGTCCGCGGCGTTGAGCTTTACACTGTCCGGCAGCCCCGTCTATGCGTCAAACAGCAGCTTACTTCCAGAAACAGGCACACGGAGCGCACTTCCGGCGCAGACGGCAACCTCTTCCAATGCTGTCACGCCGTCCAACGCCCCGGCTCCAGTGACTCCAGCCAGCACTGCTGCCGCCACAGCCACATTTTCCAATGCCGTGGAAAGCCAGGATCCCGTTGTTTCTGTGGACTACATTTCTGGAACAAAAGAATTCACCGATATCTTTGAGGCACTCAAATGGATCGTTCCGGGAGTGACATTCACCCTGCTCAGAGACACCACGATTACACGCCAGCTGAAGCTTGACGCCAACGTATGTAAGTGGGATAATATAACCTTCGATCTCAACGGTTATACACTGTCCGGCAATTTTGATGATGAGGCTGTTGTGTATTTCAATCCCGCGACAGCATATCATATCGCATTTAAAAACGGAACCATCGAAAATACAGCGGAAAATGGCACTGCCGTTCAGTTATGGGACGGCCAGATAACCATGGAAAATGTAAATATCAACGGTGATTTTGTTATTAAATATGATTTTCTTAACCTCTACAAGAGCTATACACCGACCTTCCTCGGCGGCGGAACGATCAGTAAACTCCGCACGGAATCCGAATATCAGGCGGATTTCGGCAATGCCCTGGCCCCTGGATGTTACTTCGTTGATTCCTATGGCCGCCGCGTGCAGGGAGATGCCCTGGAACGCGGCACCAAACTGGAAAACGTCACAGTCATGACGTGTGAGCATGAAAATGGATTTGTCAGGGATCCTGACCCCTTCTTTACCAGATATATCTGTCCAGTCTGCGGCAATGCCTGCACACATGATACCCGCAGTTCAGATGACAGGAAATGTGAGATCTGTCATATGGAGATCAACGATATTGTGTACAATCCCGGAGAGACGGAATATGTCACCTCCTTTAACGATGCAACGACTGTCGCATCCCGATATCTTTCCAACTGCCGGATCCTTCTGTTAAGCGATCAGGATTCATCCTCCAATTTCATCCGCGATCATATGACCGTTGATTTTAATGGTCACACAATGACATGGACCGGAAGTTACGGTAACACCACGGTCTCTCTTTCCGGTACAGGGGTAACATTTCTGAATACCGGTACCTCCCAGGGACACTTTATCGGCACGATCAACCTTTGGGGATCTTCTGGATCTTCTCCCAATCTGATCATCCCGGCCGACACAAACCTTCTCATCGATGCTCTCGAGGTCAAAGAAGGAACTGCCTCCCTCGCCGGCGGTACCTTCGGCACGATCACTATTTTAAACGGCAGTGCCCTCACTGACCTTCTCGCGCCGGGATACTGCTACGAACAGAATGGTCAGATCATCGTTCCATCCGACAGCAACACAGAACTCACCAATGTGTCCGTGGTTCCCTGCGACCACACTTCGTCAGCCGTGACGACCACCAGCGGATCCACGATCATCTACAAATGCCCCTGCGGCGAAGTGACCTACACAGGCAGCGTGACAAAAGACGGAAAGACTCTGTACTATGCGGATCTTCAGGACGCCCTCGATCATGCGTCCGGCGGTACATTCCATTTCCTCACTCCGTCTCTCAATACCCGGCTTATTGTCCCGGACAATGTGACGATTGATTTCACCAATATGTCACTGTATCACGATACTTCAGACTCAGAATTGGTCCTCAGTGGCAGAGTCACGCTCCTCAACCGTGGAACTCCATATGCGCTCATCCAGAATATTCCTATCGTCGTCCAGTCCGGCGGTACACTGATCGTTCCAGAAGATTACAGCATTTCAGAAGAAAATCAATTAGACCTGTCCAACGGATCATCCATCACCATTGAGTCTGGCGGACATGCTGAACTAGACAGCGGCAGATACGGTTATATCTACGCAGACACAGACAGCGAGATCCATGTTGCCGACTGCAGCAACCCGGTCCTTGTTATGAAGGACGGCAGCAGGGCAGTCCTGACCGGCGGCAGCTACCGGTCGCTCTATCTGGAAGGGCTCTGTGACGTAAAGATCTCAGGCGGAAGTTACGGCAGAATTGAGATCTATGAAACGGACCTTCAATCAGCTCTGGTTCGTCCGACAGTCACTTATGCGGATTTCTCCGCTCTGCTGACGAGTGGATCAGGATTTCAGAAGTCTGACGGCAGCTGGCTCTCCAAGAGCGATATAACCAGTTCACCCGAATATGTGTACAGAAAAAGTAAATCTATTGAAAATGTGACCGCTGTGGACGCGCCTGTCCAGGATGCAGCCGTATATGCCCGGATTTCCGGCACAGAGTACAAAGAGCCTGTGAACGTCCAGTACAGATCACAGACCGGCAGGGAATTCAGCCTGATATCGGACATCCACTTCAGATCAGGCGTAACCCCGTCCGCCTCCTGCCAGTGGTACCAGGTAAATTCCGACGGCAGCATGACGGAGATCGAAGACGCCTCAGACATGGCTCTCCACCTCTCTCCGACGATACCCGTCGGCACATACACCTATGCCGCGGAGATCACCTGCGGCGGATATATCTGCTACAGTGACCCGTACACCGTGACCGTCACTCCCCGGGAACTGGAGCTGACCGTCGATGAAGATTTCATCTCAAAAGTCTATGACGGTGCAGCGGATGTACCCGACATAAAGCCTATATTCATTGCGGCTGGCGGCGGAGATCTCCCGGATGCAGACGAGATCACATGTCTGATCGGCGATTCCTGGTACTTTAATTCTCCAGCACCAGAAACACCAAATCCAGATTTTTCCGATGAAAAAGGGGTAAGCTTCCTCTGCACCCTGACAAACCCGAACTACTCGTTTGCAGGCGGGGAAACGGAAAAACGTTTTTTCTGCGGTCAGGCACCGTACATCAAAAAAGCCACCGCATCCAATGCAAAACCAGGAACCATGACTGTCCTCAATCATACGGAAGCCGCGTACCGCTTTGACCTCAGTTCCCTTCTGCCGGAGCTCGACACGCCGAAGAAATACGGCACGGTCGAATACCATCTTGAGGACGTGGCTCTCGGAGACTATTACGACAGCGGCGCGTCCATCTGTGATGGAGTACTGACACTTCCGGTCCGTCCGGTGGATTCTGCGCTGGAGCAGCAGATCGGCACCGTGACAGTTAAAGTCATCTCCCAGAATTACCATGACTTTCTCCTCACGCTCCAGGTCAGCGCTGTCAACAATAAGCTGCCCGACAGCGGAGAAGACAATAAGCCAGGCGGGAACTCCGGCGGCAATACTTCCGGCGGTGGAAATTCTTCCTCCAATGGCAGTAATTCCGGCGGAAACAGTTCTTCCGACAGTGACAGCGATTCTTCCTATGAAGATACGTTCCTGTCCTCAGACTACTCCGGACAGGCACAGTCCAAATCTCCGTCCACGATCAGCATTCCATCCGCTGTACCGGATAAGAACGGTAATGTAACTCTCGATCACAATATGATCCAGTTCGCCATCAAAGCCGCCCGGAAAACTGTGAAAAAGAATGGCAGATCTGCAAACGGCATCGCGGTGTCCATCCCTGTGGTATCAGAAAAGAGTCATTCCGCATTCTCCGTGACGATAAGTGCCCGCATTCTCGACACACTGATCCGCGAAAACGTGACTCATTTAGCACTCGGACTTAACGGCGCTTCGACCGCAGACCTGGATGCAGACCTGTTAAGATGGCTGGATGCCAGATCTGCCGATGCAGATATCCTCATCAGGATCCAGCCAGCAGTCCAGATCACCGGCAGCGCAAAACCGGCTTATACGCTGTCTGTATTTCTCTTTACTGGCGGAAAAGAGACACCTGTCACTGATTTTGGCAATCTCTCGATCACAATAAAATAATTATGCGTATGTTTTCTTACGGTCAACGCAGCAAGTGCGCCGACCTACTGAACAGTTACAATTCTGCTTACATCTGCATTTCTGACGTGTAATTGCGAAAAAAAGCAGGTCTACATCGGTGTTTTTCACCTGCAGACCTGCTTTTATTATGCATAACCTTTCGATTTTAGTTCAGGAAGTTCTCAATAATAACGCTCTCCGCCTCTTCCTCGGTAAGTCCCAGCGTCCGAAGCTTTAAGAGCTGCTCATCGTTGATTCGTCCGATGGCCGCCTCATGGATGATCGCCGCGTTGAGATCTCTCGCGCGGATCTCCGGGATGGAGCCGATCTCGGCGTGATCCATAATAATGGAGTCACACTGGATATGGGCCTGGCATTTGTTGTTTCCGACCGCCTTCGGGTGGAATGTCTGGACGGAATTGCCCTTTCCGACGGATCTGGAGATGATCTGGGCGGAGCTGTCCTCGCCATTTAAGCGGACCTCAATGTTTGACTCCGCCGTCTGGTCTCCCTCGGTCATGAGGCGCTCGGTCACATACAATCTGGAGTTTTTATCCATCTCCACAAGCGTCTCGCGGACTGTGGAGTCAACGCCCTTGATCTGCGCCGTATCCAGCGTAAATACGGAATTTTCTCCCACATAGATATTCGTCACCGGATTCAGCACACGGCCACCGGTACCATTTCCCTCGCCGTAGTGTTTCTCCTGATAACAGACGTTGGCGTTCTTTCCAACATGGAATGTGTGGACGCCGTCATGTCTGCTCTCGTTGCATCCGCTGTTGTGGATTCCGCAGCCCGCGACGATGGTCACGTCCGCGCCGTCCGCGATATAAAAGTCGTTGTATACAAGGTCTGTCATGCCGGAAACGCTGACAACTACCGGGATATAGACTTTCTCACCCTTTGTATCGCCGTCGATATAGATATCGATGCCCGGCTTATCCGTTTTCTTCTTAATCTTAATATGCTCACTGTCACCGTGGCAGATGGATGTTCCGTTCTGGCGCAGGTTGAAAGCGCCTTTCTGGGAAAATCCGTTGTCGTTGATGACCTTTAATACTTCTTCTACTACATGATCCAGCTCTACCATTACGCTCTCACCCCCGCTTTTCCTGCACATGTATGGCATTTATCAAGACCGTTCAGGCACGGCAGGACATCTTCCTTCAGGCCTTCCGCCTTGATCTTTCCGTCGTCGATCACCATGATCCGGTCTGCCATGCTGATGATCTTCTCCTGGTGGGAGATCACGATCAGGCTCTGCTTTTTCTCCTTGTGGATCTCCTCGAACTTGTGGATCAGCATGGAGAAGCTCCAGAGATCGATTCCAGCTTCCGGCTCATCGAAGATACATAAGGTATGTTCCTTCGCGAGAACCGTAGCGATCTCGATTCTCTTCATCTCGCCACCGGAAAGTGTTCCGTCGATCTGACGGTTTAAATATTCCTCCGCGCAGAGTCCCACGTCGGACAGAAGCTTGCAGCACTCCTGGTCAGACATCTCTCTTCCCGCCGCTAACGCGAGAAGTCTCTGCACAGTCATCCCCTTAAATCTCGGCGGCTGCTGGAACGCGTATCCGATTCCCGCGTTGGCACGGTGGTTGATATCGTAATTTGTGATATCCTCGCCATTTAAAAAAATCTTTCCGCTCTCCGCCTTCTCAATTCCGATCAGGACTTTCGCCAGCGTGGACTTTCCGCCGCCGTTCGGTCCTGTGATCACTAACATTTCTCCATCGTCCACCTGGAAGGAAATATGATCCAGAAGACATTTTTTCGCACCGTTATCCTCCACATGAAGGACTAAGTTTTCTGCTTTTAACACGATTTCACCTCTCTGTATCTCTAAACGAGTCAAACCTCATTTTCACTGCCGGAACACAGCGTATCCCCATCTCACTTTTTGCGCATGCTGAACCCATCCGCGTATAAACTGTATTTATCCGGTAGGTATAATCGCATTATAACGCAAAACTGCCAATTTCGCCATCAAATTATAGGATTCTCCGGATGTTCCTTTTTTTATACATTCTATTTTCCCCTCAACACTGGTTTTTCCGCGATATGACAAGGCCATATTTCCCGTTCCATCATCTGCTCCGCCATTCTGCCTCCTGATTATACCTCTCGCCGGTTCTATTCCAATTTGAGCGTCTGCGGCAGATTAAATTGCCTTTTCCCATGTTCTATGGTAGACTATCTCTTACACGCACAAATGTATTTGTGACAAAAACACGAGGAGACCTTAATTATGAATCATAAACGAAGTTCGTTCTCCGGAAAGCTCGGTTTCGTCTTATCGGCGGCGGGCGCGTCCGTAGGACTTGGAAACATCTGGCGTTTCCCCTATCTCGCAGCAAAGTATGGCGGAGGAATCTTTCTGCTCGTCTATATCATTCTGGCACTGACCTTTGGCTACACGATGATCGTGGCGGAAACTGCTCTCGGCCGCATGACCAAAAAGAGTCCTGTGGGTGCCTATGAATCCTTCGGAAAGTCAAAATGGCTGTCCTTCGGCGGCTGGATCAATGCTGTGATCCCGATCCTGATCGTCCCGTACTATTCTGTGATCGGCGGCTGGGTCATCAAATATCTGGCTGAATACCTTCTTGGACATGGACAGGCCCTTGCCACAGACGAATATTTCTCCGCGTTTATTTCCAACGGTCGTTCTACGGAGATCTGCTTTATTCTCTTCACCCTGTTTACAGTTGTTATCATTTACGCAGGTGTACGCAACGGGATCGAGCGTGTATCGAAGTTTATGATGCCGATCCTCGTGGTCCTTTCCCTGCTCATCGCGGGCTATTCCGTATCGAGACCAGGGGCTATGAGTGGTGTGAAATATCTTCTGGTACCAAACCTTGAGAACTTCTCATGGATGACGGTGGTATCCGCTATGGGACAAATGTTCTACTCCCTGTCCATCGCTATGGGAATCCTTATCACCTTCGGTTCCTACATGAAAAAAGATACTTCGATCGAAGATTCCACCCAGAATGTTGAGATCTTCGATACCGCGATCGCGATCATGGCCGGTCTCATGATCATCCCGGCCGTCTTCGCCTTCTCCGGCGGTGACCCGGATACCCTGCAGGCCGGTCCTGCGCTGATGTTCATCACGATCCCGAAGGTGTTCGCAAGCATGGGACTCGGAGCCGCAGTCGGCATCCTGTTTTTTGTCCTGGTCCTGTTCGCGGCTGTCACAAGTTCCATCGCCCTGACCGAGAGTGCCGTCTCCACTTTTGAGGATGAGCTGCACTGGAGCCGGAAAAAGGCGACGGTATTTATGGCTGTCATTATGCTCCTGCTCGGAACGCTCTCCTGTCTCGGCTATGGTCCACTGGCCGGTGTGACCGTGATCGGAATGCAGTTCCTTGACTTCTTCGATTTCCTGACAAACTCCGTCATGATGCCGGTTGCGGCGATCGCCACCTGCCTTCTCGTTTCGAGAGTCATCGGCGTGGAAAAGATTGAAAGCGAAGTCACAGAAGGCGGTCATCCGTTCCGCCGAAAAGCAGTCTTCCAGTTTATGATCAAATACCTCTGCCCGATCTTTGCGGCGATCATTCTGATCAGTTCCGTGGCGAATGCGTTTGGGTGGATCTCGATGTAACATCCACCCATCCTTTTGCTCCTGCAGCCCGCTCGAGCTCCGGGATCGTAAGTTTTACCGCACTGTGGTCATTTCCCGCAGCCGGGTACACCGTTGTGAACTGCTTCAGGCTGTCGTCCAGATAGACCTCGATCCCCTCGTTGATCCCAAAGGGGCACACGCCCCCCGGCGCATGGCCGATCCGCGCTTCTACCTGATCAAACGGGATCATCTTCGCCTTTACATGAAATGTATCTTTATATTTGTGGTTATCGACTTTTGCCGTCCCTTCCGTCAGGATCAGGACGGCTTTTTCACCCTGTAAAAAGGACATGGTCTTCGCAATCATTCCCGGCTTCACATCCAGTGCCTCCGCAGCCTCTGCCACTGTGGCCGTTGATTCTTTCAGCTCAATCACATGATCCAGAAATCCCTTCTGTTCCAGATCTGCTTTTGCTTTTTCAAGTGACATGATCCTATTTCTCCTTTGTTGATAATTCGCTGACTGGATTTTCGATCTCCGTAATATCAGCATCCAAATAACTTCGCAGTCTTCTCCATCCTCTCCGCGATCGGAACGCCAAACGGGCACCGTGCTTCGCACAAATGACATCCGATGCACTCTGATGCCTTATGTTCCAGAAGCTCATAGTGGGATTGCACTGTCGCCGGGATCTGCGGCTGCATGGTTGCCAGATCATAAAACTTGTTGATCATGGCAATATCCAGATTTGCGGCACACGGCTTGCAATGTCCGCAGTATGTACATTCGCCCCGGTAGGAATGGAACGGCGCATTCGCGATCACAGACGCATAGTCTTTCTCCGTCTCTGAGGCAGTCTCATATCCCACTGCCGCATCTACCTGCTCCTTTGTGTCATATCCACACATGATGGAGCAGACAGCCGGTCTCGTCAGCGCATAATGGATACACTGGACCGGGGTAAGACAGACACCGAACGGAGATCTCTTCGCATCGAAAAGTCTTCCGCCCGCGAATCCCTTCATGACCGTGATCCCCACATCGTTCTCCTCACAGGCCTTATAGAGCATCGCCCGGTCCGGATCGATCCCCTTAAGTCCCGCGTCAAACTCCTCCGCAAACATCGTATCGATATCCTCACTCGCCGGCAGCATATCAAACGCCGGGTTGATACTGAAAAGGATCATCTCTATATATCCGGACTCAACCGCCTTCATAGCCACCTTTGGATTGTGGGAGCTCATGCCGATGTGCCGGATCACGCCTTTTTCTTTCAGCTCCATCACATAATCCAGATAATCAGAGTGCTGGATCTTCTCCCACTCTTCCTCAGAATCCACATAGTGGATCATTCCGAGATCGATATAGTCGGTCTGCAGTCTCTTTAAAAGGTCCTCAAAGGCCGGACGCACATATTTCATCTCCCGCGTGCGGAAATACTGTCCGTCCTTCCAGGTAGATCCGATGTGTCCCTGAATGAACCACTGATCCCGGTTCTCTTTAATTCCCTCGCCGATGATATTTCTCGATTTCGGATCCGCCATCCAGCAGTCCAGCATATTGATCCCTTTCTCTGACGCATACCGGATCAGCTCAATGCCCTCAGTTTCCGTATGCCGTTCCAGCCATTCCCCGCCAAATCCGATCTCACTCACCATGAGCCCTGTTTTTCCCAATCGTCTTGTCTTCATGTGTTCTCCTCCGATCATCTGTTGCCTCCGGCATTTCTCCCATCAGGATCCTACTGAAATGCCCCCGGTCCGTCGCTCTCCGACACGAATTTTGCGATCTTCACCGCTCCATTTCCATTCTTATCCACAGCATAGAACGTATACGTTCCTTTTTCCGTGATCTGGAACGCCGCCATATCCTTCTCATTCACCGTAAACGTCGTTCCTTCCACAGTCCCGTTCGCAAACTCCCCGGCTGTATGCTCGCCCTTTGCATAGAAGAGCTTATCAAGATCCCCGTCAATATCGAGGACGCGGACCGTCAGATACATTCCACCATTCCGGTTCGAGGTCTGCATCTCCAGATATGGAGCCGTTCCGTTCGCCGGTCTCGTTCCACCGTTCTGAAATCCCCTTCTTGATAAACTGCCGATATCATAGGAAAGGGCTGCGCCCACATTCAGCATACCGCCGGACACCGTCACGTCCTTGAGACTCTCCATCGGTGTCACCGTGGACATCAGGATCTCCTTCACATCCGCAACCCCGATCCCGTCAAAATACGAATAGATCATTGCCGCCGCCCCGGACACCATCGGTGCCGCCATGGACGTTCCGCTCATGTATCCATAGGTGTTTCCAGGGGTCGTACTTAAAATATAACTTCCCGGCGCCGCAAGATCCACGGTCGTTTTTCCATAGTTGGAGCTTGTGGACAGTGCCCCATCAAAGCTTAGATTCGCGACGGAAATAATATTGTCCAGATCATACGCAGCCGGATAAAATGGGATCATATCCGTATCAACGCCTTTTCCCGTCTTCGGATTTCCGTTTCCTGCTGCCACTACAAACAGCATACCTGAATTCTTCATCGCCTCATATAATGCCTTATCATCTGTCGTTGACGTCAGGCTCAGGTTGCAGATCACCGCACCGTTATCCTCCGCATATTTGATCGCTTTGATGACAGCCGCCGTACTTCCGCCACCGTCATTTCCCCCAAGAGCCTTTAACGCCATCACCCGGACGCGGTTTCCCGGCACGATTCCCGAGATTCCGATCCCGTTTCCAGTCCCGGCACTGATCGTCCCGGCCCCGTGGGTTCCGTGGCTGTCCTCATTCCCGGTGAAGATCTGATTGTTATTATTGTAGAAATTCCACCCATACCGATCATCCACGTAGCCGTTTCCGTCATCGTCGATGCCATTTCCTGGGATCTCATCGGTATTGACCCATAAAGTGTCCTTCAGGTCTTCATGAGTATCATCAATTCCCGTATCGATCATTGCAACGATGGTATCATGACTTCCGTTCCCATATGTCTCCCAGGCCTGTTTCAGGTTGATATCCACGCCGGAAACTGCCTGTCTCTTCTTTACCTCCACGAGAGTTCCAAGAAGCTCCGCATTCTCCGACGGCTGCCCGAACGGATCCGAGTATACCGGATACTTCGTAATCTCTTCCGACGTGAACGATCCATCGTTGAAGAATGCCCACTGCTCCGATGCGGACGAGTCATTTATCTGAAGCTTTTCAGACGCATACGCCATAAACGGCTGTCCCGCTGCCGCGAGTATCACCGCCGCCATAAATCCGGCCGCACGTCTGCAGACCGCTTTTCTTTTTCCATAATCATTCTGAGCCATAAAAATTCTCTTTTCTCTCTCCATTTCCAGCCCTCCAAAGCGGACATTCGCAATTCTCTTCCGTTGTTTGCTGGTCTGTGTTTAGATCTATTTTTTAATTTTACCAGATATTCTTGTCTTTTTCATGAATTATTTCTTTTATTTGTTAACATCCGGGATTTTCAGTTCAGAAAATTCCTACCCGCGTACAGTAACGATTTTCTCCCCTGCTCCACGTTTTCTGCAACCATCTACTGGACTTTTCATATATAAAAGCCGGACATAACGTGAATTTCCCGAAAAAACGGGCAGGATGACTTATTTTTATCATCCTGCCCGTTTTCGTACCGTATTAATTCTGCTGATCCATCGGATCCTGTCCGTTTCCAGCCTACGGCATCCGCTGCCCATCAGCTGCTCCGGCATATCCGCCGTTCTCATTCGCCGGCGCATTCTGCACATGTTCTGCGACCTGCACGCCCGGATCCTGTACCTGTGAAGCCTCAGCAGCCTGTACCTGCTGGCTCGCTGCGTCCTCCGCGAACTCACCGCCCATACGGCTCTTCTCTTCTTTCTTTCCTTCCTCCGGCTCCGGGATTCCCTTTACCTCACGGAAGATCTTCATAAACTCCTTGCCGGTGATCGTCTCTTTCTCGATCAGGAACGCCGCGATCTGATCCATCGCATCACGGTTTTCGGAGAGAAGACGCTTTGCCTCAGCATACGCCTCTTTCAACATCTTCATGACTTCCGTATCGATCTCAGCGGCTGTCGCGTCACCACAGTTTAAGACAGTGCGTCCTGTCAGATACTGGTTCTCCTGAGTCTCTAATCCCATAAGGCCGAACTTCTCAGACATACCGTACTGGGTAACCATCGCTCTCGCGATCCTTGTCGCCTGCTCGATATCGTTTGCCGCGCCTGTCGTTACCGTATCAAATACAAGTTCCTCAGCCGCACGGCCTGCAAGAGAAACAACAAGCATTGCCTGAAGCTCTTTCTTCGTATTTAAGTATTTCTCCTCCTCCGGAACCTGCATCACGTAACCCAGCGCACCCATAGTACGCGGCACGATTGTGATCTTCTGGACCGGTTCAGCGTCTTTCTGAAGAGCAGTGACAAGCGCATGTCCAACCTCATGGTAGGAGACGATCCGGCGCTCTTCCTTGCTTAAGATCCTGTCTTTCTTCTCTTTTCCGACAAGGACAAGCTCCACTGCCTCAAAAAGATCTTTCTGGGAAACAGCCTGACGTCCATTCTTGACCGCATTGATGGCTGCCTCGTTCATCATATTCGCGAGATCCGCACCCACGGCGCCGGACGTCGCAAGGGCGATCTCCTCGAAATCGACGGTCTCATCCAGACGCACATCCTTGGAATGTACCTTTAAGATATTCACACGGCCTTTCAGGTCCGGCTTATCGACGATGACACGTCTGTCGAAACGACCCGGTCTCAAAAGCGCCGGATCCAGAATCTCCGGACGGTTCGTCGCGCCAAGAACAAGAAGGCCCTTGGAGGAATCAAATCCATCCATCTCGGAAAGCAGCTGGTTTAAGGTCTGCTCTCTCTCATCATTTCCACCTAACCGGCTGTCACGGCTGCGTCCGATAGCATCGATCTCATCGATGAAGATGATACACGGTGCGGACTGCTGTGCCTGCTTGAAGAGGTCGCGGACACGGGACGCACCCACGCCGACGAACATCTCCACAAAGTCGGAACCGGAAAGCGAATAGAACGGAACATGAGCCTCACCGGCTACTGCCTTCGCGAGCAGTGTCTTACCGGTTCCCGGAGGTCCCACAAGGAGCGCTCCTTTCGGCAGTTTTGCACCGATCTTTGAATATTTCTGGGGATTATGAAGGAAATCGACGATCTCCACAAGGGATTCCTTCGCCTCATCCTCGCCTGCCACATCCGCAAACGTAACTCCTGTCTCCTTCTGGACGTAAACCTTGGCGTTGCTCTTTCCGACGCCCATCATTCCTCCGCCGCCCATCCGGCTGTACATCATATAAAGAAGTCCTATCATAAGCGCTGACGGGAGAACCCAGCCCATCAGAAAATTCAAAATATTCGCGCTCGTGCTCGTATCTTCCGCCACAACATGGACTCCGTTGGAATCTAAAAGTCTCTCTGCCAGATCGGAATCCGGAATTCTCACTGTATAATATTGGATAAAGCGGGAAAGCTTCGTGGAAGAAGTCTTCGGCGTTAAATAGATCCGGTTGCCGGAAAGCTTCGCCGTATCGATCTCTCCCTCTTTCAGGTACTCCACAAATTCCTCATACCCCAGTTCCTGAGTCTGGTTTTTGCGGACCATGTTGTTCATGACGGTCACAGCGATCAGCGTGATCACAAGAATCAGGGCAAGCACCCCAATATTCTGCCCGCTCGGCCGCTTTCTGCCATTTCTGTTCTGATTGTTGTTGTCCATTGATTTTCTCCACTTCTTTTGCGCATATATCACATTGGGGCATACTGCCCCATGATTTTGTGATACCTAATCATTATAAGTTGAGTTTCCCCATAAGGCAATAAAAAAAGTATGAAATTTATATGTTTACAAAAAATTTCAGAAAAGCTACAATACAATAGTGGAAGTTTGTTTTATCTCTGTCGAGAAACCTCCCACCTCTTTCCACCATAATACAGGATATATTGAAAGGTTTATCACCATGAATACCGTCAAACACCCGATCCCACCTGTTTTTGACTCCAGCTCCCGGATCCTGATCCTTGGCTCCTTCCCATCTGTCAAGTCCAGAGAAGGTCATTTTTTCTATCATCATCCGCAGAACCGGTTCTGGAAGACTCTGGCCGGCGTCCTCAAGAGCCCTGTCCCCATCTCCATTGATGAGAAAAAGGAATTTCTTCTCTCCCATCATATCGCCCTCTGGGACGTGATCGCATCCTGCTCGATCGAAGGTTCCAGCGACAGCTCCATCCGCGATGTCGTGCCCAACGACCTCTCCCGGATCCTGTCTGCCGCCAATATTCAGGCGATCTTCTGCAATGGGAAGACTTCCTGGAACTATTATAAAAAATATCAGGAGACAGTGACCGGGATCCCGGCAGTCCCCCTTCCCTCCACGAGCCCGGCGAACGCGGCGTGGACACTGGAGAAATTAGAAGGTGCCTGGGGTGTGATTTCAGATTATCTCGAGTGAATTACCCACCACTTAATTTTGAAGAAATTTGAAGTGGGGGCTTCTGGGGAA
>OMGP01000362.1_pt1 | contig 46245 bp, 37 predicted proteins | sample 1646091 | NCBI WGS metagenome assembly OMGP01 (sample SAMN05578580, study PRJEB25193) | human gut metagenome | biome: Human Microbiome; feature: human-associated habitat; material: feces | host: Homo sapiens | place: USA:Birmingham | reverse complement strand
TCGCAAGCCCGGTATCCCGCATGGTGGTAAGTACAAACTGCTTGTCCGTCATACTTCGTTCACGCCCTCTCTGATTGCTTCTGCAAGCTCCGCATAGGTCACATACTCTGGTTTGGGTTCCGGCTCCGGCTTCCCATCATCCTCCACGGTAATCTGCCCTTGAAACGCCTCCGCCTGAGCGATAGCATAGGCCTCCTCCGTATAGGTCACAGTAACAGGAGAAAGTAGCGTCTCAATGTCCGGCTCCTCGGGAGTACCATAGTTGATCTCTGTTTCCAACTGATATTTGATGATCTTCATGGTGTCCCCCTTAATCCGTGGTTTTGGTGTAGGCGATAACAACCCAGGAATTGCTCGTGCTGAATCCCGCCGCTGTCGTTATGGTGATGTTTGATCCGTCAACCAAAATACCAGTGATACCCGGATTGCTAACCAGATTATCTCCACCGTTGTTTAATCCGTACAGTGCGGATAACCGTAGCCCAATGTTTTGTACTCCATGCGCTACAGACTTGGATGTTCCCGCAGAGAGAGCCCCGGTATTTACGGCTTTCTTGTAGACTGGTTTGTTATTGTGGCGCTCAGTGGTGCGGTACTCGACGCCCAACTGCATGGGCGGATGCTCCCACTCAAACGGCATCCACACTGCTGGACTCGACGATGAGGGATACCGTTGCTTGAACATCCGCCATCCGCACAGCCCCGCGTCTGCACTGCCGATATTGGATAGCACTGCATAGTTGGCGTCACCCTTATATAAGAGCGATATCGTAGTACCCGCTTTGCCGTACACCGCAGGCGGATAAGCCAGCACCAGTTTTGCGGTCTTGTTAGGCATCCCGTCCAGTACGGTGTCTACCTTGGCGCAGTATGTCTCATAGGATTCTTCCGCGCTGGTAGTTTCAATGCTCTGCACCGCATCCCCAAAGCCAAACCCAGCGGGTGCCTTATTGGACTAAGACACCCTCCTGCTATACTGGTGCGGGAGGTGTTGCGTATGGACGCAAAGACGGAGCTGGAGCGGAGGCTGGTAGGACTGGCCCCCGGTATGGAGACGGAGATCAGACAAGTCCTGGAGGCGTACCGGATTACCTGGGCAGAGACAGGCGGCGCCCTGGCGCTCCGTGAGCGGATCGAGTCATTCCTGGCGGCGAAGCGGATCGACGGCCTGTCCCCCAAAACGCTGAAAGACTATGGCCTTGTGCTGCGGTCTTTTGCGCGGAATGTAGACAGGCCGCCGGAGGAGATCACCGCCGACGATGTCCGGCGGTATCTGGCCGGACTGTCGGAGCGAGGGCTGAAGAACGGGAGCATCGTCACCCACGCCAACACGCTGCGGAGCTTTTTCGCATGGCTGGAGCTGGAGGACGTGATCGGGAAAAGCCCCATGCGGAGGATCAGGAGCCGGAGCGTGGACCGGACGGCGGCTCGCCGCCCTCTGACAGAGGCGGAACTGAGCCAACTGCGGAAGGGCTGCCGGAACATCCGGGACCAGGCGCTGGTAGAATTCCTGTCCTCCAGCGGCTGCCGGTTGAGCGAGGCGGCAGGGATTCGTGCGGAGCAGGTGGATTGGAAGCAGAGGAGTGTACGCGTGCTGGGAAAGGGGCGGAAGGCGCGGACGGTGTTCTTCTCCGTCCGGGCTGGACAGCTTCTGCGGGAATACCTGAGTCAGCGGGAGGGCGGAGACGCGCTTTTCGCGGCGGTCAGAGCGCCATGGCCCCCTTTGACGCCGGGAGGTATTGAGAAAGCCCTGGCACGAATCGGGCAGCGGGCCGGGCTGGAACGGCGGGTCCACCCCCACATCCTGCGGCATACCTTTGCCACGCAGGCCCTGAAAGGCGGGATGGCGCTGCCGGTGATTCAACAGCTCCTGGGGCATGAGGACCCCAAAACCACCATGATCTACGCCGCGATTCTGCCGGAGGCTGCGCGGCGGGCATATAGGAAAACATTTGACCGAAAGGAGAACGACCATGAATGAAACGACTGTGACCACGGTAAAGGCCGCCATCGCGGCGGCGGTGGCTACCATGACGGCCCTGTGGGGCTGGTTCGGGTGGCTGGTGATCGCCTGGGTGCTGCTGATGCTGGCGGATTGGCTGATCGGCAGCGCGGCGGCAGCCAAGGAGGGGCGCTGGTCCAGCGCCAAGATGCGGGAGGGCGCCTGGCACAAAGGCGGGATGATCCTGGTGGTGTGCATCGCCCTGGTGGCGGACTGGCTGATCGGGAGCATCCTGGGGCATATCCCGGCGGTGTCCCTGCCATTTACATATTCTGTTTTGCTAGGGCCGCTGGTGATCGTCTGGTACATCATCGGAGAGCTGGGTTCCCTGGCGGAGCACGCCGTTACCTTTGGGGCACCTGTCCCCTCCTGGCTGCGGAACATTTTGGAGATCGGCAAAAATGCCGTGGACGCCGCCGGGGAGAGCATCGCCGGCGAGGGCGGCGGAGACGATCCGAAGGAAAGCGAAAACACCAAAAACGAATAGGCATCAAGCCGCTGTGCGGTTGATATTAAATTTTGAAAAGGAGATTTTGAACATGAAGACTGTGGAAGAAGTGCTGCAGAAGTACACCCTGGGCGAGGCCGGTAAGGACGAGACCAACGACGGTCTGAAGGAATTGGGCTCTCCCCTGCGCCTGAACCCTGACCGGAATGTGATTACCCCGGAGGAGCTGGCGGAGACCCGTGTGGGCGAGACCCCTGCTGAGGCCAACGGATGGGGCATTCTGGACCACGGCGTGGGCAGCCTGGAAAAGGTCCATGTGGTGAACGGCCGCACGGTGGACGTGGACATGGGACATGAGGCCGCCTATGTCTACATCGCCGGGCGCAAGTACCGCCTGCGGAGCGATGTGCTGACGGAGGAAGACTGATGAAGACATACATCGGGACCAAGATCATCCAGGCGGAGCCGGCGTTCCGGATCGATGGGGAGATTTATCCTGAGAGCGGTCCGGTCCCAAGAAGCATGAACCGCGAGGAAGGCTACCGGGTCCATTACCCGGACGGATACGAGAGCTGGAGCCCCAAGGATGTGTTCGAGCAGGCCTATCTGCCGCTGACCGTCAACCCCGATCTGCGGACAGACGCTCCCAGCATCAGTCAGCAGATGGTGGATGACTTCATCCTGGAGACCTGGACGCAGACCATGGGAGACAAGACCACAGTGGTCCGGGCCCTTCTGCGGAACGGGTTCGAGATTGTGGAGAGTTCTGCCTGCGTCAGCGCGGAGAACTACGACGAGAAGCTGGGCCGGGAAATCTGCCTGGGGAAGATCAAGGACAAGGTGTGGTTCCTGCTGGGCTTCCTGCTGCAGACCGCGGTACATGGCGTGAAGAAGGCGAAAACGGAGGCAGGCAGGCCGGCCTACGCCATGACCTTCGGCATGGCCATTGAGGCGGCCAAGAAGGGCAAACGCATTGCCCGGAAGGGCTGGAACGGAAAAGGCCAGTATGTGGAGCTGGCAAAGGCCATCAGTTACAAAAGCCCCACCGGCGCGGTGGTGAATGCGGAGCACGACGCCATTGGGAACCAGGCGCTGGCCTTCGTGGGCACCTCCGGCGTGCAGATGGGCTGGCTGGCCTCCCAGGCAGATATGCTGGCGGACGACTGGGAGATTGTGGAGGGCTGATATGGTCCATATTGAGAGGACGCCGCTGAAGATGATCCTGCGGGCGGTGGTCTACCAGAACACGGAGAAGCTGTCCCTTTCGGAGATCGTGGAGCGGGAGAAGCCGGACCTTGCCATGACAGGAGCGTTTTACAATCCTGCCGAATGGGCGCCGGTGTGCCCGGTGAAGGCGGGCGGGACCGTCCTGTTTGCGGATCAGCAGTACAGCTACTGGGCCCTGGGCTGGGACGTGGGAGCCGACATGCTCCCCGTCCTGGTCCCCCCCGGCGGGGAGAGCGACTGCCGGAACTATGTGGCAAACTGCCTGCTGGTCCGGGCGGGACGGCCCCAGCAGAAGCTGACCTACAACGCCGACGTAGGCGGCCGGCGGGGCCGGGTGGCCGTGGGCCTGACGAAGGATACCTGGATCACCTATGGGGCGTCCGACGGCTCCAGCGGAGCCATGACGCCGGAGGAACTGCGGGACTACATGGCGGGCCAGGGCTGTCAATTCGCCGTGATGATGGACGGCGGAGGCAAGGTCAATCTGTATGTGAAGAGCGAGAACGTCCTGATCCAGGGCAAGGACCCCAGCCAGAACCTGATCCTGCTGTACCTGGACGACGGAGAAACGGAGGAAGCACCTGTGAGCGAGAAAAAGACGGTTTGCCTGGACCCGGGCCACGACGCAAGCAACCTGGCCAACAAGAGCCCGGACGGCACCTACTATGAGCACGAGTTCGCCCTGGACATGGGGAACCGGATCAAGGCCATCCTGGAGCGGTACGGTGTGGCCGTGACGATGACCCGCACCGGCGGCGAGGCGGTGAGCCTGGCCCAGCGGTGCAAGATCGCCAACAACATCCGGGGGCTGGACCTGTTTGTGAGCCTGCACTCCAATGCGGCGGCGGGCAGCGGCTGGTCCTCCGCCTCCGGGTGGAGCGCCTATGTGTTCAGCAAGACCAGCGGCGGATATACCGCGGCGCAGAGCATCCTGGAGGCGGTGAGGGCAGCGGGGATCGCGGTGCGGTCCACCCCCATCGTGGAAGCCCCGTCCCTCTACGTGCTGAAAGGGACGGTGGCGCCGGCGGTGCTGATCGAGCACGGCTTCCACACCAACGAGGGCGACGTGAAAAACCTGCGGAACAGCAGCTACCGGCAAAGATTGGCGGAGGCAGAGGCCCGCGGCATCCTGGACTACCTGGGTATTGCCTGGGAGGAAGAGGACGCACCGGAGCCGGCAGAGCCGACGGAGGCTGAAAAAGCGGTGGAGTGGATCACCAGTGAGGGCATTATGCTGGGCAACAGCGCCGGGGACCTGATGCTGGATCAGGGCATGACCCGCAAACAGTTCGCCGTCATGCTGTACCGGTATCACAAAAAATTCCATCCAACATAAACGGACGAGGGGCCGGCCGGTGCGGCCGGCCCCGTTTCTTACAGGAGGCGAGACGACGTGCCATCCAACTGGCTGTACATCGACAGCAACTTCCCCACGTTCACCGGGGATGAGAACCTGAAAGAGCAGGTCACCACAATCCAAAACTACATGTATATGCTGGTGGAGCAGCTGCGGTACACCCTGCACAACCTGGATCTCTCCAACATGAACGAGGCGGCGGTGGACGACTGGGAGAACGCCATCACCGAGCCCATCTACATCCATCTGGAGGACAGCGACGAACGGATTACCCAGCTTGCCATCACGGCGGCGGGGCTGTCTGCCCGGATGGAGGACGCGGAGGGGAACATCACCACCCTGCAGGCCACAGCCACGGGACTGGCCGCGCAGATCACAGACGCCGAGGGAGACATCGCGGCCCTGCAGGTGACGGCCGACGGCCTTTCCAGCACGGTTGCCAACCAGGCGGGGCAGATCAGCAGCCTGCAGCAGACGGTGGGCAGCTTCTCCCTTTCTGTGAGCAATGGGGAGAGCAGCTCCACCATCTACCTGTCCGCAAACGGGGCCGTGATCGACTCCGCCCGGGTGACGTTCACCGGAATGGTCCTCTTCGCGGATCTGGAGACCTCCGGCGCCACCACCATCAACGGCGACAACATCACCACGGGGACCATCTTCGCGGACATCATCCACCTGGGCGGACAGATGGACGTGTACCGGACGGCCAGCGGGTTCTCCCTGGGCGGTTATATCGGATACATGTCCGGCATGACGGCTTCGGGGAGTTCCACGGCGGGCATCGCCATTGCCAGCAGCAACGAGGCGGCGGTGGTGATCTGCACCACCAACGGCGCCCGGATGGGATATGACGGCGTCTCCACGGTGGTGTGCACCAGTACGCAGGTGTCCATCACCGGGGACACGGTATTCATCAACGGGGAGCCGGCCGCAACATCCGACGCGCGATTGAAGACGGAGAAGCAGTACGATGTGGAGAAATACCTGGGCGTCTTTGACCGGCTGAAGCCCTGCACTTTCGTCTATGAGGGGCACAAGCGCCGCCACCTGGGCCTGATTGCCCAGGAGGTGCAGGAGGCCCTGGCGGACGAGGGTATCCCGGAGAGCGACTTCGCGGCCCTGTGCACAGAGCCGCCCGGCGAGGAACGGCCGGACGGCCTCTATACCCTGCGCTATGGAGAGATTCAGATTATGGCGATTGCCAAAATCCAGCAGATGGCGGAGGAGATAGCAGAACTGAAAGAACAAGTGGCGGCCCTGTCGGCCGGGAAGGAGTAAGACATGAAAATAACGCTGATGGAGGCCGTCATGGCCAACCTGGCGGCGGAGGAGGTCGGGCGGCAGGCCGTCCCCTACTCCCTGGCTCTGGCCCTGATGAAGGTCAAACAGGCCACGGCGGCGGAAGCGGAGACCTTCGCGGCGGAGGAGCGGAAGCTGGTGGAGAAGTTCGCAGCCAAGGACGAGGACGGAAACATCCGCGTGGCCCAGGGGCGATTCACCTTCCGCGCCCCCGGAGAGCGGGGAGAATACGAGGAGCAGCACCGACAGCTTGCCGAGACGCCGGCAGAGATCCGTTTTACGAAGCTGCGGGCGCCGGCGCCGGACACGATCTCCGTAAAATCACTGGAGGTCCTATCCCGATTCATCGACTTCCGAGGAGGTGACAGAAAGTGAGACTGCCGCAGGTATCCTATGCCGACGGGATCAAGACCGCCAAACAGGACGAGTTCGCCGGCCTGAACCACAACCTGGGCGCCAAGGACGGGGAGCTGTGGGATATGCGAAACCTGTGCAGCGACTACTCTCCCCTGCTGGCGACCAGGTCGCGGCGGATGCTGTACAAGACGCTGCAGGACCCCGGCGGTCTGTTCTGCTGGGACAAGCTGTGCTGGGTGGACGGGACCACGTTCTACTATGATGGCGTGGCCAAGGGGACCGTGACAGCCGGCCGGAAGACCTTCACCGCCCTGGGAGCCTACATCGTGATCTTCCCGGACAAGGCATACTACAACACGGCGGCGGACGAGTTCGGCAATCTGGAGGCCACCTGGACCGGTGCCTCCCTCACCTTCACCAACGGGAAACTGTATGAAGAGGACGCGGAGGCCAACTGCATCCAGGCGGAGGGCGTCAACTGGGAGGACTACTTCAAGGCTGGGGACGCCGTGACCATCGCGGGATGCACGAAGCACACAGAGAACAACAAAACCCCGGTGATCCGGGAGATCGACGGGGACAAGCTGTACTTCTACGAATACATCTTCACCCTGGATGGCGAGGACGGTGTGACGCCCTACACCGAAACCGGGGAGCTTTCGGTCTCCCGGACAGTGCCGGACCTGCTGTTCGTCTGCGAGAACGAGAACCGCCTGTGGGGCTGCGACAAGACCACCATTTACGCCTCCAAGCTGGGGGACATCTTCAACTGGAATGTGTACGAGGGACTGGCGACGGACAGCTATTCCGTAGACACCGGCAGCGCCGGCAGCTTCACGGCATGTATCTCCTTTCTGGGGTATCCCATCTTCTTCAAGGAGGACCACATCTACAAGGTGTACGGCTCCATCCCAACCAATTTTGAAGTGATGGGCAGCGCTACCCTGGGCGTGGCGGCCGGCAGCGACCGGAGCCTGGCGATTGCCGGAGAGATTCTGTTCTACCACTCCCGGGCGGGGATCATGGCCTACTCCGGGGGCATCCCCCAGCCGGTGGGGGCGGCGTTTGGAGTGGAGCGGTTCGAGGACGCCGTGGGCGGGTCCGATGGGCTCAAATACTACGTCTCCATGGCCGGGAAGGACGGCGCCTATCTCCTGTATGTCTACGACACCCAGCGGGGGGCGTGGCACATCGAGGACGCCACCCAGTCCACACACTTTGCCCGCTGCGCCGGAAATCTCTATCTGCTGGACGAGGGCGGGAACATTTGGATCACCGGGAACATCCAGAATCCGCCGGAAGAGGCAACAATGGAGGATGCCTTTGACTGGATGGCGGAGTTTGCCGACTGGTGCGAGGACAGTCCAAACAAGAAGGGCGTCTCCAAGCTCCTGCTGCGGCTGGAGGTGGACGAGGGCGCGGAAGTGCAGCTCTTCATCATGTTCGATTCGACGGGCGAATGGATCGCGGTAAACGGGACGCTGGAGGGCGGTGTGAAACGAAGCTACACCCTCCCCATCGTGCCGCGGCGCGGGGACCATTACCGGATCAAACTGGAAGGGCACGGCGGCTGCCGGGTATATTCTCTGGCACGGGAGTATTACGACGGGAGCAGCCTGAAATCTCTACCGGGAAGACAGTGAGGAGGAAAGATCATGCCGAATTTCACCTATGACGGATTTCTGACAGCGGCCAGCAACGCCGGCCTGCTGGGGGAGTTCTCTCAGGCGGACCTGGACACGGCCAGAAAATACCCGGAGTTCGGATACTCCATCCTGGGGCTGAAACAGGACATCCACAAGGCGACCACGCCGGAGGCAAAGCTGCTGGCCAACGAGGCGGCCAACCAGCTCCGGTCCAGCTACGGCGGGTACACCGGCGGAAAATACGGTGCGGACTACATCTCGGACGGGAAGATCCCGAACCAGATCGACAGCGTGCTGGACAAGATCAACGGCTTCGGGAGCTTCACCTTTGACCAGGAGCGCCCCAGCTATGAGAACCAGTACGCGGAACAGCAGCAGGCGCTGCTGGACGCCATCATCAACCGGCCGGACTTCTCCTGGAGCAAGGAGGATGACCCCCAGTGGAGCAGCTACAAGAAGTCCTATTTGCGGGAGGGAGACCGGGCCACCGCAAACGCACTGGGCCAGGCGGCAGCGGCCAGCGGAGGACGGCCCTCCACGGCGGCTCTCACGGCGGCCACCCAGGCCGGGGACTACTACGCGACCCAGCTGAACGACATCATCCCTACGCTGTACCAGCAGGCATACGACCGCTACCTGAACGAGTACAACATGAGCCTGCAGGATCTGAATGCGGTCAACACGCAGGAGCAGCTGGACTATGCCAAGTACCTGGACCAGCTGGGACAGTTCAACACGGACCGGAACTTTGCCTTCAACCAGTATCTCTCCGACTTCGATATTCTGCAGAACCAACTGGCCTCCCTCCAGGGGCAGGACAGCGTGGATTACAACCGCTGGATGGACAAGGTGGGGCTGTACGAGCAAAAGCAGGCGGAGGAAACGGACCTGGCCCGGGCCCAGGTGGATGCCATTCTGGCCGCCGGCGGAAGCCCCAGCGCGGATCTGGTGGGCGCCTCCGGATACAGGAGCGAGTATGTCCAGGCCCTGGAGGAAGCCTACCGGCGGCAGGCTGCCCAGCAGGTCAGAAGCGGAAGCTCCGGCGGGGGCAGGAACAGCGGCGGAGGCGGGGCCCAGGATTATAACGGACTATTTGCCGCGGCTATGGAGTCCGGACATCCAAAGAGCTACATTGCAAACAACTACAAGAAATTCGGCTTCACATCCAATTCCGGACTTTACGATGATTATACGGAGTGGGAAATTGCCCAGGAGGAGGCGGAAAGCGGCGGCGTGACTGTCTCCCAATCTAATCTACCGGACTACGAGACGATCCTGAATAATTCCAGCGCCGGCGCATACGGCCCCGCTTACGGGATGGTACTGAGAAATGTACAGAATATGGCACGAAACAGCACAGAAGAGGAGATCACCGGCTATCTCCTGAACCAGTTGGAGGCCGGAAACATCAACGAGGAAGGGATCGACACGATCCTCCAGGCTTTGAATCTTGCGGGGTGATGATATGCCATCTAATCTTGAAAAGCTGCGGGAGCGGGTCTACGGATCCGCAAACCCGACAAAGGAACAGGTACAGGTGGTGCGGAACCGGGCATCCACGCTAAGCTCAGCCGCGCCGTCGTGGGCACAGCCAAAGGGCCGGGTGGCCTCCCCTTCCCTGCCCACTGCCTCCGGCACAAAAGGGACGCAGACCGATGAAAGCCGGGCGGACGCCATCCGGGAGGCACTGGTCCGCCTGGACGCCATCGAGCAGACTCGCGCTGCCGCTCCCAGGCTCACGGCGGAGGGCCTGGAGCGGGAAGCACTGGAGGAAATCGGGCGGGAATTCGGCCTGGACAGCCAGCAGACCCGGACCGCGTACACAGCGAGAAAGGCGCTGGAAGAGGATCTGGACCGAATCACGAACCCCCGCCGGAAGGCTGGGCGGGCGGAAAACGGCGGGAAGATCGAGGGGGCGTATTCTTTCGGAAAGTCCGTGGAAGGCGCGGTGGTCAAGGGTCTGGAGCAGGTGGCGCGGTTTGGCGGAGACACCTTCGCGCTGGCTGAGGATATCGCGCTTGCGCCCTTTGAACTGCTGAGCGGAAATGACCTGGGCACCTTTTCCGACAAGGGACTTCTCAACAGATGGGCGGCGGACATCCGGAAGGAGCAGGAGGCCATTGAAGCGCATTACGCGCCCAACGCGACGCGGGGCGGAAAGGCCGCCCAGATCTTTGAGGACCTGGGCGCCAGCACAGTGGCCGCCCTGCCCCAGGCGGTCCTTGCCCTGCTGACCGGCGGCGGGAGCGCGGCCGCGCAGACCACGGCGGGGCTGACCAGTACAGCGGCGCAGGCCGTCAGCCCCGGCGTGGCGGCGACGGTACAGGGGGCCGTCCGCTCCATGGCGAAAAACCCCCAGTACTGGACCTCCTTTGCCCAGGTGGTGGGCAGCAGCTACGAGGACGCTCTGGACGACATGATCGAGCTGGAGGCGCAGAAGGAAATGACCGCGGCGCTGATCGGCGAAACCTACGAGCCGCCGGAGAACCAGAACGCCATGCGGGCAAAGGCGGCGCTGTACGCCATTGGAAACGGCCTGATGAACGCCGCCGTGGAAATCGGAGGCGGCATCCAGACCCTGCCGGACCAGCTGAGAGGCGGGCAGAGCGCCTGGAAGTCCTGGGTGGAGGCCATGGTGGACGAGGGCAAGGAGGAAGTGGTGCAGGGCGTGATCGAGCGTGCCCTGCAGAACCCCATGTACGGGGCGGGCAATCCCCTGTTCTCCACCACGGACGAGCGGGCCATCTTCAACCCCGCCACCGCCGCACAGGAGTTCGCGGGCGGCGCCGTGGTGGGCGGCGTCCTGGGCGGCGGACAGATCGGCGCCGCGAGAGGGATCAACGCCGCGGCACGCCGGGCGGCGGAGGCCCAGGCGCGGCGACAGGTGGAAACCGCCTCCCCCCTGCCCTCCGGGAACAGGCAGGCGCAGGGCCCGCAGATCACGCAGGCGGTGCCCGCGGGCACGCAAAACGCCGCCCCGGAGGGGGCGGCGGTCACGGTTCGGAAAGGAAGCTCCGCACTGGAATCCGGGAAAGGGCTTGCAAGGACCTTGGCTGGAAGCATTGATTCCATCAGGGATATGCAACCGGTGGCAGAACTGACTGGACGCGAGATGAACAACCGCGCCAAGAAACCATCGGAACAGATCAGAGACTTTTTCAAACGGATCGGAGGCACTGTCACCCGGAGCGGCTTTGGAGCGGTGAGCCTTGGGGAGTATGGTGTTGGCGGAATGCTCAACCACCGGCCGCTGAACCGGGCGAAGATGGTGAGCATCACGGCGGTTCCGGAGGTCATTCAGGAGGGGCGCCAGATTGCATTTGATCCAAATTGGAAAGGGCGCGGATATGCAAGCTATGTTTTTGCGGCTCCAGTGACGATTGCGGGGACCCAAACCTATGTCGCGGCAGTTGTAGACCAGCGGCCCGACAACAAATTTTATCTGTCCGAGGTCGTCGACTCTGAGGGGAACTATATCAGAATAGAAGAATCCCCCTCCGGCGACACAAAGAGCGGAGTTACCGTTCGAGACGGAGTTACCACAACGCCGGAGAGGGATTCAGCGGACCTGAAAGAATCTCCGTCTCTTGACACAGGAAAAGCACCTGCCGCGGCGGAAGTTCAATCACGTCCGGTTGAGGGTACGCGTCCCCTCAATTCTGATTCTACCATAGCACCGGGCGCGGAAATTGTCAATAGAGGCGAAGAAACCAGACAGCCGGCGGCGGTCAATGTGGCGGAGCTGGAACAGAGCGCCGCCGCTGCCGGCGTGGCGGAAGCGGATGTCCGGGCGGCAGCGGAGATCAGCCGGGCCACAGGCCGAGAGATTCGCTTCTATGACGGCACGCAAAGACAGGACCCCTCCGGCCGGGCCAACGGGTATTTCGACGGGGACACCATCTACGTCAACAGCCGGAGCGCAAATCCGGTGGCGCAGATCATCTCCCACGAGCTGACTCACAGTGTGGAGATGGCAGACGCGTACCGAGACCTCTCTTCCCTGGTATTTGACCGCATCCAGAAGACCGGCGGGGATTTGGAGCGGCTTCGGCAGGAGAAACAGGCGTTCTATGCGCAGAATGGGAAACTCCTAAGAAGTCAGAAGGAAGTTGACCAGGAGATTGTAGCAGAGTACGTAGAGCATAACCTGCTCACCAGTGAACAGGAAATTCTGGAGCTGACCAGAGAGAAACCGACTCTGGCTCAGCGGATCATGGACTGGATCGACCAGCTCCTTGCAAAGCTGGGAAACAGCAGCGCCCGGGAGCGGGACTTCCTCACGACCGCCAGGAATACCTATGCAAGGGCGCTGGAGCAGACACGGACCACTCAGGAGGCAGGACGGAGTGCCCAGCAGACGGCGGCCCCCGCTGCGCAGGCGGCACCGGCCGGACAGCAGACGGAGCGGCAGACTGAACCGCAGGCGCGGGAACAAGAGACGGCGCCGAAGCAGCAGACCGATTCGGCAGCGGAGGAAGAGAAACAGCGGAGCCGTGAAGAAATCCGTCAGGAAATCCGCGTCCTGCGGGAAGACCTGTTAGCAGGCAGGATCAGTGACGAAGAGTTCGACGAAGCCCTGGACACCATCATGGAAGAAGAGGGGCTGGAGGACATCTCCATGCTGAACCGCTACAGCTTCGGCGGGGAGAATGCCAGGCGGGCGGACCTGGAGGCATTGGACCGGGCCCAGGACATGGAGCGCCGGGGCGTGGCCATGGAGACCATCTTCCAGGAGACCGGGTGGTACACAGGCGCGGACGGCAAATGGCGGTTCGAGATCGACGATTCCGGCATGGAGTACAGCCGCTGGGGAGACATGAACCGGAGCGACCGGGCGGAGTATGCCAGGTTCCGGGAGCTGGAGGGGAGGTTCATTGACGGGACCATCACCCAGGAGGAACAGACGGAGCTGCGCTCCCTCCTGGAAGAAGGGCACGGCCCGGGCCGGGCGGAGGAACAGCAGACGCTGCGGCTCTCTGACTTTGTGCGCCATGACGAGCTCTATCAGAACTATCCCCAGCTGCGGCGGGCGGGCCTGCGCTTTGCGGACCTGCCGGACGGCACATACGGGACGTACAACACGGAGACCAACACCATCACGCTGGACAACTCCCTGCGGTCCTCTCCGGAGGACACGCTGGTACACGAGATCCAGCACGCCATCCAGAACGCGGAGGGGTTTGCCGGCGGGAGCAGCCCGGAATACTGGCGAACGCCGAGAGAGGCCGCCATCCGGCCTGAATACCGTGGAAGAATTCAGGAAACACGGGAGAGACTGCGGGAGATTGAAGACCGCTTCCGTCAAGAGTGGCCGAACGACACCATCAACCTAGAAAACGCAAGGGCCTACTACGCCTGGGATGATCTCTACTGGAAGGAGGAGAGCCAGGAAGGGCAGCAGAGATACCTGGATCGGATGAACACGATTGAAGAGGCGGCCAGAGAGGGCGGATGGGAGGATCTTCTGAACGAATACTACGCCGCCAGAGCAGAACGGGATGCTGCCATCTCTGCGGGCATGGACGCACGGCGTACACCGTATGACGCATACTTCAACACCGCCGGAGAAATCGAGGCCAGAGATGCGGCGCAGCGACGGCAGATGACGCCGGAGCAGCGGCGGGAGACCATGCCCAACACCGGGGACGAAAACACGGTGTTTGCAGATAATTTCGGGAACAGCTTTTCCGCAGAGGCGGCGGAACCGGTGGACAGCCAGGCGTTCAAGGACTGGTTTGGAGACTGGACCAGCGACCGGGCGGACCACAGCCAGGTGGTGGACGGTCAGGGACGCCCCCTGATTGTGTATCATGGGACAGGGACCAGCATCGAGGAATTTCTGCCAGAGTTCACGGGGCAGGGCAACGATCAGTACGGGAGCGGCTTCTACTTCACAACGGACCGAGAGACGGCGGAGGGGTACACCACCAGGACCCTGAACGATCAGAGCAAACCGGGCGGAATGGACAACCCCAACGTGATCCCGGCCTACCTGAATATCAGGAATCCCCTGGTGGTGGAAGCGAGAGATACGCCGAACCTGTACCAGATCGAGGTGCCGGCCAGCCAGGCGGCAAAGATCATCGGGAAGATGCCGGACATTATGGACCCGGAAAACTCCATCCTGGGAGACTTCTTTGACGACTACTGGGAGAGCGGCCCAAAGAGATCCATGATAAACCGGCTGGCGAGGGAGTATGACTGGACGCTGGGGACCCTGGCAACCGACATTTTCCGGGACCATCCCACAGAGTACCGGCAGGCGGTGCGGGACGTCCTTGGATATGACGGTGTGCAGGTGAACTTCCCCAGTGGAGAGAAACATTTCATTGCGTGGTTCCCAAACCAGATCAAACACGCAACAGAAAACAGCGGTGCTTTCTCCCCGAATGACAACCGGATTCGATACTCTATCAGTGAGCCGACCGACGCCCAGCAGCACCCGCAAGGGGCACGCCGCATCCGTAAGACGGCGGAGCCGTCAACGGCTGCGCAGGACGAGGCGGACCGGCTGTTCTTCCAGGGCGTGGACGCAGACACCATCCGGGAGGAAACCGGCCTGGAGCGGACGGAGGACCATGGCTGGCGGTTCGCTGTTGACACCGCCCAGGCGGCGGCGTATGATGGCGGCAGAACGACAGATCAGCAAGGAGGCGCAGACAATGGCCAAGACACCACCCTTCGAGGAATTTATGGAGAAGATGTACGGGGGCGGGAAGCAGAAGAAACCAACCCAGGAAGACTTGGATCGGCTCAAAGAAGAAATGCGGCAAGTAGCCAGACGGATGAAGGAAGAGGGCGTACAGCCCCCGCTTCCTGGGCAAGAGGACGTGTAATTGACCAGCCTTCTATAGCGGCCGGAATTGCGGTTGAAAATGCGGGCCGGTACGGAGCGGACGCATTTGTGGTGGAGGACGCCGCCATCAAAGAGAAAAACCCCAACGCCTGGGCCCTAACCAGCGGCGGAAGCGTCTACATCTCCGACAGCGTGCCGGAGGAGCTGGCAGGCGTAGTGGGCTACCACGAGGCAGTCCATGCTGCCAGACAGCAAGGACAGGCGCAGTACCGTGATTTTCTGGAAAACACAGGAGATTATATCGACTTCACAAGTAATCAGTCTGCTGAGATCATGGACATGATCCTAGGACGACGCTTCCCCGGAAGAGAGAGCTTACTTGATCTGACGCAGCGAGAACAGGATATTGCATTCGATGAGCTGAATGCCCTTGTCTGGGGCTATCACAAGGCGGACCCGGAAAACGCCAGGGCGCAGTTCGCAGATATGTTCCAGGACTACGATGCCTACATCGCGGACCTGGACGCCGCCATGGAGAGCGGCGCGGAGCCGGAGATCCCGGGCCTCTCTCTCCCCACGCTGGACGATGAGGACATCCGGTACAGCATGGACGAGGACTCCGCGGCGGCACCGGACGATTCCGCCAATCAAACGGAGCAGTCCCGGGAGGAAAGCGCGGTTGCTGCTTTGCCCCCGCGGGCGCAAAACTACCTAAAGAGCGTGGAGCGGAAGCTGCTGAGAAAGATGGGCAACAGCCTGAGCGTTCCCAGGTGGGCGCGGCGGGAGTTCCTTGCCCCCATTGTACGCGATATCTCCGAAGCGTACCTGGTGGAGGGACGAGTGCCCGCTGAAACAATGGATAACCTGTTCGACGAGGCATACGAACAGGGCGTGGTGGCGGCCCGGGAATACTACGACGAGTACAAGGAGCTGCGGGACTACCTGCGGAACACGAAGCTGGAGGTCTCCCAGGAGGACGCAGCAGGTATCCCGGATTTCAACGACTTCCGGAAGAGCAACTTCGGGCGGCTGAACATCTCCACAAAGAGCGGGAAAACCAACGTGGACCAGGTTTACCAGGAGCTGTCCGCCCGGTGGCCGGAGTTCTTCAACGAGGATCGGGAGAACAATATCCCGGACCAGCTGGAGCGGATCGCGGAGGTGTCCAAGTCCTTCCGGATTGTGGAGCAGACGCTGGATGAATATTACGGAGACCGGGCGGCGGACTTCCGGCAGTATGCCAAGCACGATTTTGAGGCGGCCGTGACCGACCTCCTGGGAGAACTGCGGAATGTGAAGCGGTACGCGGATGCTTCCAGACAGCCGGCGGAGGCGGCCGACCAGGCGCCCGCCACGCTGGAGGAGGTAAACGCGCTGTGGACGGACCTGAAGGAAGCCCGGCGGACTTATGAAAAGGCGGAGGCCAGGAACCTTCTGACAGACAGCGACGAGGCGCAGGTGGGGCGGCTGCTGCGGGGTGAGATCGAGCCGCGGCACCTGAACCCGGAGAGGGACAATGTCCGGGGGATCACGGAGGTCTATCAGGCGAAGCGGGAATACGAGCGGATCACCGGCCTGCTGCGGCTGTGGAACCAGAGCCGGAAAGCGGAGATGCGGACCCAGGCGGAGCATCTGCTGGAGACAGCCAACGCCTGGAAGGACAAGAAATCCGGAATCCTGTACGCCCGGGAGACCATGGAGCGGAACATCCGGGATATTGTGCCGGACAGGCAGCTGGCGGAGCAGATCATTGAGACCTACTTCAAGCCGGTCCACCGGGCGGCGGCAGACTCGAACCGTCTGAAGAACCGATACAGAGACCAGGTGCGGGGCATGCATCTCTCCCGCAAGGTGGCAAAGGGAAACACGGTATCCGAGGCCCATGCGGTGCAGCTGCTGGGAGAAGCAGAGGACAACATCCGCATGATCCAGCAGAGCCGCGGCCGGCGGAAAGTCCGGGACGGAAAGACCCTAGAGGAATGGCAGGCGGTGATCCGGGACCTGTGGGAGACCAGCCCCCATCTGGATCAGGGGAAGATCCGGAACGCTGTACAGACATTCCGCACCATTTACGACGAATTGTTCCAGCAGATGAATGACGCCCGGGTGCGCAACGGCTACGAGCCGGTGAACTACCGCCAAGGGTACTTCCCGCATTTCCAGCCAGGGGATGGAGACGGAATCCTGGCCACATTCGGCCGGGCGCTGGGCATCAGCACGGAGGTTACAGCCCTGCCCACCACTATCAACGGGCTCACGCACGCCTTCCGGCCCGGCATTCAGTGGTTCGGGAATGCGCAGGAGCGGCTTGGCTTTAATACGGCCTATGACGCCGTGGAGGGATTTGACCGTTACATCGAGGGCGTGGCGGATGTGATCTACCAGACCGACAACATCCAGCGCCTTCGGACACTGGCGACAGAAATCCGATACCGAACCGGAGACGAGGGAATCCGCAGGCAGATCGACCGGGTGCGGGATGACCCCGGCAAAAACGACGAGGAAAAACGGAAGGCGATTGAGGAAATCACGGAGAAGGGCCGCTTCGCTCTGAGCAATTTCGTGGTGGAATTGGATGAATACACAAACCTGCTGGCGAACAAGAAGAGCTTTTCGGACCGGAACATGGAACGAAACGTCGGAAGAACGAGGCTCTATAATTTGGTGCGGTGGCTGGAGGGCCGTGTGGCGGCAAATATGGTGGCTGTCAACCCAGCCTCCTGGCTGACGAACTTTATTCCGTTGACCCAGGGCGGCGCCCTGCTGGACCGGGGAATGCTGCTGCGGGGGATGTGGGACACACTGTGGTCCTACAAGGAGAGCGACGGGATCGCAGAACGGAGCAGCTTCCTCGTAAACCGGCGGGGCAGTGATCCACTGGTGCAGACGTGGGGGCAGAAGGCATCCGTGGTTATGTCCAGGCCCATGTCCTATATCGACACCTTCACCGCGGACAGTCTGGTGCGGGCCAGATACCGGCAGAACCTGAAGCGCGGCATGAGCGAGGACGCCGCCATGGCGGATGCGGACGCCTTCGCGGCCAATGTCATGGCGGATCGGAGCAAGGGCGCAACGCCCACACTGTTTAATCGGAGAAATCCCATGACGAAGCTCTTCACTCAGTTCCAGCTGGAGGTCAACAACCAGTTGAGCTATGTCTTTAAGGACATCCCGCGGGAGAAGCGGCGTGCGGGCCTCGGCGCCCTGGCGGCGGCGCTGTTCAAATTCGTGCTGGGCGCCTGGCTCTATGACGAAGTGTACGAGTTCCTGATCGGACGCCGGCCGGCGCTGGATCCCATCGGCATCCTGAACGACACCGTGGGAGACCTGACTGGCTGGGAGGTGCCCAATCTGGTGGAACTGGGCGTGGGCGCCGTGATCGGCGATGCGCCGTCCTGGCAGGTGGAGGAGGCGGGACTGTACGAGACCGCAGGGAATCTTGGGACCGCATTGGCGGAGGAACTGCCCTTCATCGGCGGCCTGCTGGGCGGCAGGCGCCTCCCCATTGGAAGCGCTATCCCCGATTTTGGGACACTGCGCCGGGCGGCCATGGACAACGAGTGGGCGCCGGAGAAACGCCTGAAGGAGGCGGCGGACGAGCTGGCAAAGCCCGCGGCATACCTGGCCCTGCCGTTCGGCGGCGGACAGATCAAGCGGGTGTTCGAGGCTATCGATGCTGTGCGCCGGGGCGGCGTGTACACCCTGGACGCGGAGGGCGAAGAGCAGCTGCAATACCCCGTCTACAATGACACCTTCTGGGAGGCGGTTGCGAACGGCCTGCGTGCCGCCGTTTTTGGGAGGACCTCCCTTCCAACAGGGCGGGAATGGGTCGAGAGCGGATTCGGCACCCTGAGCGCGAAGCAGACCGCCGCCTACAAGGGAATGGTGGATGTTGGGGTGCCGGGTGAGGAGGCATATTCGCTGGTGCAAGAGCTCCAGGGACTGAAGGCGGCAGAACAGCGGAAGACACTGCGGTCGGCCGATATCTCCGGAGACGGAAAGAGCGTGGTGTATTACGCCATGATGGCGTCCGACGATGAAATGGCGCTTATGGATGCCTTGGCAGGACAGAATGCGGACATGGGAGAAGTAACCCGTGTCTTGATGGAAATGAAGGACGAGGCGAGGAAGGAGGAAAACAAACGGAGCACAGTGGACATCCTGAGCGGGTCCAGCCTGACCGATGGGCAGAAGGCGGAAATCTTCCGGAGCACCGGCAGCGACAGCCTGGAAGAAAAACTCTCTGTGGCAGAGGAGTACGGTATCTCCGGCGGAGAGTGGATGGAAGCGGAAGAAGGCTTTGCCCAGGAGCGCGAGGAAGCAGAGGCCAAAAGCCTGACCCAGGAGATCGCGGAGGCTGTGATCCGGAACATGGACGGACTGGACAGGCAGGAGCGGGCCGCCATGTGGCAGCTCCAGAACAAAGGGTGGAACTGGAAGAGCAATCCCTTTGACCGGAAGGTTGGTCGGGAAATCTATGACCAGCAGCACGCAGAGGACGAGGATTGATGAAAAAATCCCCCGGGGATCATTCCCCGGGGGATTTGTCATTTCTATAAGGGCAGGAAAGACATTTTTCAGTGAAACGCTCTTGCAATTTCTCTTCGACCTTATCAATGCGCTGCTGCATTTCCTCTTCGTAGATCTCAACAAGTCGGGTATGTTCCTCCTCGACCGCGGTTCTAACTGCATAGTTTGTGTCTGCCTGAAAGAGTCTCTCGGCGCGTTCCCGTTCGTCCTCACGAATAGATTTTTCTAGTCCCTTTTGGGCGAGTATGTGAAGTGGATAGAATACGATAATAGCAGGGATGGAGAAAAAATATATTAAAACAACAGAAATAAACGCCAGAGCCTTCTGAAGAAATTCAAACTTATTCCTGTCCCCTAAATATATGCAAAGTTCCTTTAGATAGCACCCTATTGCGAAGAAAATGCTACACATGCCGAAAGTGCTAATGACATCCAACAAATTCATTGCAGTCTCCTTTCATGGATTACAGCGCGAACAGGGAGAATAACCATCCTCCTCTGCTTCATCGCGGGATAGTGGTATTTTTGAATTTTCCAAATAAGGACACCATGATTTGTGATATCTCGTTCCGGAGGATGTAATGTACACCGGGTCCTGGATACGACGATTCTCGGAAGTGCCTGCATCGTAGCCGCGGTTATACCCGGAACTATTGCCGTCACGGTAGCCCAGATCATACCCCTCCTGCCAAGCAGCGGAGACATCCGACCTATACTTGACCGCTCCAAAGCCAAGACCGCATACAAGAAGGACTACCACGGCGAGACAGATTATCCATGCCTTCTTTCTTTTCACAGACTATTTCCCTCTTTTTCAATCTGTTATGGGATATTACCATGACTATATCGCCAAATAATGGTAAAGTCAACTGAGATACTGAAGATTCCCATAAAAAGTGAGGGAACGGCGTGAAGGCAAACGATTATGAAGGGCGGCGGAATATCTCAGGCGAGCGGGTACGCATGAAGCGGCTGTCCATGCGCCTCTCTCAAGCGGCGCTGGCGGCGAAGGTTCAGACCGAAGGTGTGGTCCTGGAGCAGGACGCCATCAGCCGGATCGAGCTCGGGGAGCGGATGGTACAGGATTATGAGCTTTGGGCGCTGTCCAGTGTGTTGGGCGTCTCCGCTGACTGGCCTTTGTGAGGCGATATGATCTGAACGAAAAAATTTCTCCCATAGGCTTATAGCCTATGGGAGCGTTTTTTTATGACTTGGAAGGGATTGACAAATTCCGGCTTTTTATGGATTATTAAATTAAACTGACAAGGAGGCGGACGTGCTATGGAGCGGCAGTATAGTCACTTGACCTGGAAAAACCGGCTGAAAATCAGGCGGATGCTGGATGAACGGCGCAAGCCGAAGGAGATCGCCGATGCGCTCCACGTGCACACCTCCACCATCTACCGGGAGATCAAGCGGGGGCAGACGTGGCAAATGACCAGTGAGTGGGAGTATGTGCAAAAATACTGCCCGGAGACCGCGGAGCGGAAATACCGGGAGAACCTGCAGGCCAAGGGGCCGGACTTAAAAATCGGAAATGACCATGCCCTGGCCTCCTATCTGGAAGAGAAGATCGGGAAGGAGCACTATTCCCCGGCGGCGGCACTAGCCAAGATCAAGGAAGAAGGCCGGATCTTCTCTGTGGAGATCAGCGAATGGACGCTTTACAGCTACATTGACAAGGGCGTGTTCGCCACCATCACCAACAAAAGCCTGCCCACGGGGAAGAAAAAGAAGCATCCATACAGGAAGGTGCAGGAGGCTCGGCTGCCGAAAGGGGACGGGATCGAGGATCGCTCCGAAGAGATCAACAGCCGGAAGACGTTCGGGCATTGGGAGATGGACACTGTGGTCTCCGCCAGGCGGTCCAAGAAGCGGCTGCTTGTTCTGACAGAGCGACTGACCCGCTGGGAGATCATCGAGCTGATGAAGGACGGAACCAGCGCCAGCGTGGTGGCCGCGCTGAACCGGATGGAGCGGAAGCTGGGCTCCGCCGCGTTTCGGGAGATGTTCCGGTCTATCACCATCGACAACGGTGTGGAGTTCGCGGACTGCGCCGGCATGGAATCCTCCTGCCGGAGAAGCGGCGCCCGCACCCATGTCTACTACTGCCACCCGTACTCTGCCTACGAGCGCGGCAGCAACGAGGCAGCCAACCGGATTATCCGGCGCTTCCTGCCGAAAGGAACGGACTTCTCGAGCCTGACCCGGCAGAAGGTGAAAGAGATCGAGGCCTGGATGAATGACTACCCGCGGGAGAAGCTGGGGTGGAAGAGCGCAAACAGGGCCATTGCGGAACACGCAAGGGCCCTGTCGATAGATATTCAGAAACTGTGAATAAAAATTTTTCTGATTTTTTCGCACTTATCTATTGACTTTTCAAATTTAATTTTTTTACATTTTTTTCTGGAGCCCCCGGACCATGGCCTCCAGATCTGCTCTGGAGAAGTGCTGCACATTGTCACAGAAGCGGCAGGTGAGGTCCGCGCTGCCCTGCTCGTCGATCATGGCCTGAAGTTCCTCCGGCCCCAGGCTGATGAGGGCCCGCTCCATCCTGTCCCGGCTGCAGTAGCAGCGGTACTCGATGGGGCTCCTCTCCAGGATCTCCAGGTCGAAATCCGACAGAGCGTGCCGCAGCATAGCCTCCGGGTCCGGATCATTCCGCAAAAGTCCCGTCACCGGCCCTGCGGCCATCAGGCTGCCCTCCACCTTGGCGATGACATCCTCGCCGGCGCCGGGCAGCAGCTGGATCAGATACCCGCCGGCGGCCAGCACGCTCTGGTCCCGGTCTACCAGCACCCCCAGGCCGCAAGCCGTGGGGATCTGTTCGGACTCCACGAAATAGGCCGCCAGGTCCTCTGCGATTTCGCCGCCCAACAGGCTCACGCTGCCCACATAGGGCTCCTTCATGTTCAGGTCCCGGATCACCGTCAACGTACCCTCATGGCCCACAGCGGCCCCCACATCCAGCTTGCCGTCGGGCCGCAGAGGCAGGTCCACGACAGGATTGTCCACCGTTCCCCGGACGTTGCCCTGGTTATCGGACACCGCCAGCAGCGTTCCCAGCGGGCCTCCGCCCTTGATCTGCAGCGTCACGCTGGCCCCGTCCTCCTTCAGGGCGTTGCCCATCATGGAGACCGCAGCCAGCGTCCGGCCCAGCGCCGCCGTGGCCACAGGCAGAGCCTTGTGGATCTGACGGGCGCGCTCTGTGAGCGCCCGGGTGGAAACTGCCGTGGCCTTGATATGGCCATCCTTGGAGATGGCCCGGATCAACTGATCGCTCATTGTACAAACTCCTGTTTTATCTTGGTCTGACCGGCTTTTGACACCGGAAAATCCAGCGGTCCTCCTCCGCCGCCGGTGGACGGCTGGTGAGGTCGCCGGTGACGGTGACAGCGCCGAAGCCCGCCTCCGTCAGATACGTCTCCAGCTCCTCCCGCCCCCAGGCCCGCTCCCGGTGCTCCTCAAAGGCCCGGTCCCAGCTCCCGTTGGCGTTCAGCCGGAACAGGTCCACCTGATAGGTGCAGATCTTCCGGCCGGGGGCGTAGAAGGTCCGCCAGACGCAGTAGCTGTCCTCTGTCTCGTCCAGATAGACCTGCCCGTCCATCCGCCGGAGCTTGTAGGGGGTGTTCACATCGAATAGGAACAGTCCGCCGGGCCGCAGCCAGCGGTATACCCGCCGCAGCGTCTCCCGCAGGTCTGCCGTCCGGGTGAGGTAGTTCAGCGCGTCCAGGGTGGAGATCGCCGCATCCACCTCCATGCCCAGGTGCAGGCGGGGCATGGACTGGTGCAGGAACATCGGCGGCTGCTCCAACGCCGCCGCCTTCCAGGCCGCCTGGGTCAGCATCTCCTCGGATCCGTCCACGGCGATCATCCGGTATCCCCGCTCCGCCAGCAGGCAGGCCATGGTGCCGGTTCCGCAGGCCAGGTCCAGCACCGTCTCCACCGGGAGGGCGCTTCTGTGGAACTGCCGCGTCAGGTAGTCTGCCCGCCGGCGGTATTCCACATCCACTGTCAGGGCATCGTAGCTGGCGGCCAGGGCGTCATAACTGCTCATTTGTCCCGCTTCTTGTACCGGGCGAAAATCTTCTCGTAGGCCCCGGTGCCGTAGCTGAGGGACCGGTTCACCCGGCTGATGGTGGCGCTGGAGGCGCCGGTGCGCTCCAGGATCTCGTTATAGATCATGCCGTCGTCCAGCAGGGAGGCTACCTCGAACCGCTGCTCCATGGCCCGCAGCTCCGACACGGTACACAGATCCTGGAAGAACTCATAGCACTCCTGCTCGTCCTTCAGCAGCAGAATTGCCTTGTACAGCTCGCCGTTCTTTTCCTTCTTGCCGATCTTTACCATATCCAGTACCCTTTCTGGGAGGCTCCAACAGATTTGCGGCGCTTCGCCGCCAAGATGTATTTTAACACTCTGCCGCGTGAAAGTAAAGGGCTCCGGACAGAAAAAATTTCTTGCACTTTAAAGCGTGTCCAGTCACCCCGCCCGGCGGCAGGGCATAGGCTGGTGCAGAACAGCATCTTTTCGGAAGGAGCGGCGCCTATGAACGAACCTCTCACCCAGCTGCACGCAGAGGCCATGACCGCGGAGCGGGAATGGACCGTAGAGGAGATCCCTGTGCTCTCCGCCTCCATCTCCCTGCCGGAACCAGTTCCAGCAGCGGACAAAGTCTCCCGCCGCATCCGGCGGTATTACCAGCTCCAGTGCCGTTCCTTCCTACGCTATTGTGAGACGTACCTCCTGCCTGCGGCGGCGGAGGAATACCGCGCTGCTCTGGCGGCCAGCCTGCCCCTGCCCCACTTCCGGGCGGAGCTGACCTATCAGGTCACCTACAACGACGGCGGCCTCTGGAGCCTGTATACCCAGTCCCGGGAGAGCGGCTTTTCAGGGCGCCCCACGCTTCTGCGCCATGGGGATACCTGGGATCTGACCTCCGGCTATCCGGTGCCTCTGTCCGCCTTCTTTCCCCGCCGCAGCGGATGGAAGCGGCGGCTGATGGAGGCAGCGGAGGCGGAGATCCAGCGGCAGGAGACGGCTGGGATCTCCCGGTACCATGAGGGCGTCCGCCGGCTGCTGCGGCGCCATTTCAACCCGCAGAACTTCTATCTTACGGCGGAGGGTCTGTCGTTTTTTTATCCCATGTACGCCATCGCCCCGGCCATGGAGGGCATCCCGGTCTTCACCCTCCCCTACGGCCAGGGCGGTCCGGCCCTCCCCGCCCGGGATGCTTGAAGAGACCCTCCGCCCGGAACTTCGGGTGGAGGGTCTCTTTCTGGGCGGGGCGCTTATTTGCGCAGGGCGTCCCCTCCCCTGGCCGCCTTGGCTACCAGCCCGCTGAGGGCCAGCAGCGCCAGCAGGTTGGGGAACACCATCAGCGCATTGAACAGGTCGGAGAGGTTCCAGACCAGGGGAGCCTCCAGCACAGCCCCCAGGGCCACGCACACCACCGCAATGCAGGCGTAGACCTTAACAGCCTTCACACCGAATAGATACTTCACGTTCTGCTCGCCGAAGAAGTACCAGCCGATGATGGTAGAGAAGGCAAAGAACAGCAGGCAGATGGCCACATAGAAATTGCCGAAGCTGCCGAACACCGTGGAAAACGCCACCTGGGCCATGTTCTCCGCCGCCGGATTGGCAGCCATGTCGCCCACGTTCAGCGCGCCGCTGGTAATCATCACCAGGGCGGTTATGGTCAGGACCACAAAGGTGTCGATAAACACACAAACCATGGCCACAACGCCCTGGTCCTGGGGCTTTTCCACCTTGGCCATGGCGTGGGCGTGGGGGGTAGAACCCATGCCTGCCTCGTTGGAGAACAGGCCCCGGGCCACGCCGTAGCGCATGGCCTCCCGCACGCCGATACCCACGGCGCCGCCCAGGATGGCCTGGGGGTTGAAGGCACCCTCAAAAATCAGGGCAAAGGCGTGAGGCAGGTTGGTGATATTGGCAATCAGCATGACGAGGCCGCCCACCAGATAGAAGCAGGCCATGACAGGCACCAGCTTCTCCGTGACGGCGGCAATGCGGGTGACGCCGCCCAGGAAGATGAAGGCGGCCACCACCGCCAGCACCACGCCCACGATCCAGGTGGGGATGCCCAGCGCCTCCTGGAAGGCGTTGCTGATGGCGTTGGACTGGACCATGTTGCCGGTGAAGCCCAGGGCGAAGATGATAGCCAGCGCGAAGAAGCCCGCTAGGATCTTGCCGAAGGTCCCCTTGAATGCCTGCCGGATGTAGTAGACGGGTCCGCCGATGACGTGCCCCGTCTCGTCCTTGGTCTTGAAGGTCTGGGCCAGCACCGCCTCGCCGTAGATGGTGGCCATGCCGAAGAAGGCCGCCAGCCACATCCAGAAGATGGCGCCGGGGCCGCCGGAGATCATGGCGGTGGCGCAGCCGGTGATGTTGCCTGTGCCCACCTGGGCGGCGATAGAGGTTGCCACCGCCTGGAAGGAGCTCATGCCCTCCTTGCCGGCCTTCTCGCCGTTGAGGTTCACGCTGCCGAACAGCCGCCGGAAGCCGGCGCCGAATTTGCGCACCTGGATGAACCGGGTGCGGATGGTGAAGATGATGCCGGTACCCACCAGCAGATACAGCAGCAGGCCGTTCCACACAAAGCCGGCCAGTTCGCTGACCTTTGCGGCCAACAGATCCATGTCCATGTTTTCTCTCTCCTTGTCCGCAAACGAAAAGGGCCGGACAGACCCTGCCCAGCCCAACAAAGCGCCGGCCCCCTCCGCTGTGCGGAAGGGCCTGCCCTTTACTCTGTCCTTTTACCTGAGAGATTCAGCGGGATTTCCCGCCTTGCACCTTCGGTACTCATCTGAGCTTCTCCAGAGCCACATCCATCCCTAGTCCTCATCCCGTGCCGGGACACCTGAGAGTTTCACTCCTTCGGCAGGCTTGCGCCGTTTCTCTAGGGACTTCGTTTGCCTTTATGTAATTGACACTTGTTACCTTATCACGGACAATACCCATTGTCAATGGAGTTTTTGTACAGGAGCCGTCCGCTGTCTGTGGACGGCTCCTGTGCCTTCTCAATAAAACTCCCGGATATAATCCAGCACATCCTGTCGGGTGCCCTGGAAGGGGCCCGGCGTCTCCATCTTCAGAGAGACCAGGGCCGTGCAGTACCGCAGGGCCTCCTCCACCCCGGCCCGCTGGCGCTCCGAGATATAGCCGGCGAAGGTGGTGTCGCCCCGCCCGGTCCGGCCGGAGAGGTTCCGTGCCTTGATGGGACAGGTGTAGGTGGTCACCCCGTCGTAGGCCAGCACCTCGGTGTTGTGGGTGATGAGGACCTCCTTGGCGCCCCAGCTGTGCAGGAGCTTGGCGGCCTCCGCCCGATCGGTGAGGCCCGTCAGGATCTCCGCCTCCGCCGCGTCGGTCTTGAGGTAGTCGATCACCGGCAGGTACTGCTTCTTTTCCGCCCAGTCGTGGAAGGCCATGGTCCTGTCCGCCTCCACATGGCGCAGCAGGCACTGGACATCCACCGCCACCTTGCCGTGCCTGGCTGCCTCGGCAAAGAGGGCACCGTCGAAGTCGCCGTACACCAGGCCGGCGAAGTGATAGATCTTGGTCTCGATATCCGGCAGCTCATCGAACCGGAAGGGATCGCACACCCCCATGGAGGTGCAGGCCCGCTTTTCTTTGTCGGCGGTGAAATACTGGTTGCGGATGGAGCAGGTGGCCTGAGACGGCTTCCAGTACACATCCGCACCGGACCCGGCGAACCGCTCCTCCACATCCGCATCCGCGGGATTCAGCTTGGTAAACACGGCGGTGCGGTTGCCGCTTTTGGCAGCCGCAAAGCCGGAGGCCACCACGGCGCCGCCCACCTCCTTGCGTTCGTTGCCCTGATAGTCGATGTTGTGATCCAGGGACACCGGGCCGATCACCAGTACGTCATACGTTTTTTTCATAGTCTCTCTCCTATTCTTCCGGCTTGCGCCGCTGTTACAACTCCTCTACCGACACCACGCCCTCCGTGGCGTTCATCTTGGGGATCAGCTGCTCCACCCGGCACCGCTTGTTCAGCCGCAGGGTAAAGAGGGCGCAGGCATTGTGCGTCTCCGTCTCCGTAGAGCGGGTAATCTCCATGTTCAGCACCTTCAGGTTCAAATCCCGGAACAGCCGCAGCACATTGTCCAGGCAGGTCTTGTTACTGTACTCCATATAGAGGTTCACCTCCGGGGCGTTGTCCAGCATCCGGTACTCCAGCTTGGACAGGAACATCTCCGCCGCCAGAATCAGCGCCGTGGCGAAGATGCCGCCCTCGTAGAACCCGCCGCCCAGGCACAGGCCCACAATGGCCGCCGCCCAGAGGCCCGCCGCCGTAGTGAGCCCCTTCACCCGGCGGCGCCGGGTGACGATGATGGCGCCTGCGCCGATGAAGCCAATGCCCGCCACCACCTGGGCTCCCAGCCGGGCCATGTCCGTGTAGTAATGGAGGTTCAAATAAAGGAACTGGCTGGTGAGGGTCGTCATGGCCGCCCCCAGGCAGATCAGGATATGGGTGCGGAACCCCGCCGGCCGGCGCTTGTACTCCCGCTCCAGCCCGATGAGACCGCCGCACACCACCGCCAGCAGCATCCGCAGCGTGGTGGACAGCACGGTCACATCCCGCACACCGTCAAAAATCGGCAGCAATCTCCGCACCTCCCTCAGATTTCATCAATGGTGTAGACGCTCTCCAACTCGGAGATCGCCGCCAGGACCCGGACGTGGTAGTGCCTGCCGGGCAGCCGAATGGAGAACACCGCGCTGGGATTCTTGGACCGCTCCTCCCGGCCCCGGTCCAGATCCACTTCGTAAATCTGTCCGCCCTGAGACTTGATGCGGGCAATGATGTCCCCCAGATTGTCCAGCGTCTGGAATTCCACATAGATGTTCATGTTCCGGGCGCTTTCGATGATGGCATCCTCCACGAAGGGCAGCAGCCGGTTGGTCAGCAGGATCAGCAGGAAGCCCAAAAGTACGCACTCGTAAAATCCCGCGCCGATGGCCAGACCCATACAGGCGGACGCCCAAAGGCCCGCCGCCGTGGTCAGTCCCTTCACCTCCTGCTTGCCGGTGACGATGATGGTGCCCGCACCCAGAAAGCCGATGCCGTTGATGACCTGGGCGCCGAAGCGGGACACATCCGTCCGCAGGCCGATCTCCATGGCGGTCTCATGCCAGGCGTGGGTCACCATGTAGCTCTCATACTGACTGAGCAGCATGGTCAGCGCCGCGCCCAAGCATACCAGCATATAGGTCCGGAAGCCTGCCGGCCGGCGCTTCCGCTCCCGCTCCAGTCCGATGAAGCCCCCGAAGAGCATGGCCACAGTCAGGCGCAGCAGGACGGAGGCCACGTTCATCTCCCGCAGGTATGCCAGTCCTTCCATCATTCTGTGCACACTCCTCTCTCCGCCCCGCGCCGGGCAGTCAAACAATAAAAAGGGGAGGAATGGCTCCGCCAACTCTCCCCTCTCTTTCGGCAGGTCACCTCTGCGGCAGATGTTGCCGCATATTCCCGGAAACGGTTGCATGGTTAAATAAAGCTGTTTGAACGGCGCCATTCTCAGCATTCTTGACAAATTTCGACGAACCCAAAGCGCCCAAATTGTTTCTTTTATGTTTATCACAAGCCGGAAGAGAAGTCAATATCTTCCACACTTTGGCGGAAATCTTCGGCTGATTGCCTAAAGCCTGGAGAAAAATTTGGGCAATTTCAGTCCAGCCGGGTCCCGGGGATACGAAACGGTTTTGAAGGGCACGTGTTTGAAAGTAAGCGCTGTCATAAATTTTATAGTTTCACCAATTTCCCCTTCCGCTTTTTAACAAAACTTCCGGAAAAAGCCAGCGCCGCCGCCATTTTTGTCTCTTATACAAATACATTTTTTCTATTTTTGTCTTTGCCTTATGGGGTTTCTCCTGTGTGCAAACGTTACCAATTATTGACACTCTTTTCCGGAGATGCTACAATATCCCTAAAATCCCGGAGGATCCGGAACCTAAAATTGGTGAAAAGGAGACACTCTTATGAAACAGAGCAAACGTCTATTCGCGCTGCTCCTTACCCTGGCTATGACGCTGGGAATGCTCACCGCCTGCGGCGGCGGCAACAGTGACACCTCCTCCGAAGGGGACGGTGGGGAGTCCAGCGGCAGCAACGAGCTGACCGTCTACACGGCATTCCCCGAGGCCGAGGTGGCCTACTACTTCAACGCGTTTGAGGAGGCCACCGGCATCAAGGTCAACGCTCTGCGGCTCTCCGCCGGTGAGATGCTGACCCGCGTGGCTGCTGAGAAGGACAATCCCCAGGCCTCCCTGATGTTCGGCGGCTCCACCGACAACTACATCGCCGCCTCCAACCAGGGCCTGCTGGAGGCCTATCAGTCCCCCGAGCTGTCCAACACCCCGGAGAACTATCTGGACCCCGACGGCGTGTGGAACCCCATCTATGTGGGCGCCATCGCCTTCGCCTGCAACAAGGACTGGTTCGCGGACAAAGGGTATGATTATCCCACCAGCTGGGATGACCTGTTGGATCCCAAGTATCAGGATATGATCATTATGGCCCACCCCGCCACCTCCGGCACCGCCTACACCGTTCTGGCCACGCTGATCCAGCTGAAGGGTGAGGATGCCGTGTGGGATTACCTGAAGGAGCTGGACAAGAACATGTCCCAGTACACCAAGTCCGGTTCCGCCGCTCCCAACGGCGTGGCCCTGGGCGAGGCGGCCATTGCCCTGACCTTCTCTCACGACGGTCTGCAGCCCACCACCGAGGGCTATCCCATCGAGCTGTCCTTCCCCACCGACGGCACCGGCTATGAGGTGGGTGCCATGGCCCTGATCAAGGGCGGTCCCGCTGACGAGCAGGAAAACGCCAAGAAGTTCATCGACTTCATGTGCTCTGCAGAGGGTCAGAACCTGTATGCCGAGAACAATTCCTTCCGGGTGCCCACCAACTCCCAGGCCACTCCGGCCGAGGGTCTGGTGACGCTGGACTCCGTGGCCGTCATCGACTATGATGCCGTCTGGGCTGCCGAGCACAAGGACGAGTTCGTCGCGCAGTTCGAGGCGAACATCGCCAGCTCTGAAAATCTGGAGTAATTCCGGAAGATTCTCTCTATGCCTGCAGGACTTCCTCCCCGGCGGGGAGGAAGTCCTCTTGCCAAACGCTTGAAAATCAACAGGAGGAACCCAAATGGCAAACGCTGCTGGTTCGGGCGGCAAAAGCGCCGCCCGCCTGAAAAGGCGGAACGAATCCAAGATGATCATGCGTCAGCCCATCATGCTGATTTCGATCCTTACGGTCATCGTGCTCCTGCTTTTATTCGTCATCTATCCCCTGGTGAAGATTCTGCTCTTCAGCCTGACCGATGCGTCCGGGACTTTCTCCCTGGCTACCGCGGCGGAGATCTTTTCCACCTCCCGGTATTTAAAGACGTTCGGCCGCACCATGGTGCTGGGAGTGATCGTGGCAGTGATCGCCACCTTCATCGGCTACATCTTCGCCTATACCATCACCCGCACAAACGTCCCCTGCAAGGGCTTTCTGAAGACCATCGCCACCCTGCCCATCCTGTCCCCGCCCTTCATTCTGTGCCTGTCCATCATCTTTCTGTTCGGGCGGCAGGGGCTGATTACCAACGGGCTGCTGAAGATCACGGACAACGACGTCTACGGCATGGGCAGCCTGATCGTGGTGCAGGTGCTGAGTTTCTTCCCCATCGCCTATATGACCCTCTCCGGCATCCTCTCCTCCATCGACGCATCGGTGGAGGACGCCGCCTGCAACATGGGCGCCAGCCGGTGGCACACCTTCTGGACGGTCACCTTTCCGCTGTCCCTGCCGGGCATCATCTCCGGCTGCCTGCTGGTGTTCATCCAGTCTCTGGAGGACTTCTCCAATCCCGCCACCATCGGCGGCGATTTCACCACCTTATCTGTGGAAGTCTATCAAACCATCACCGGCAGCTATGACATGCAGAAGGGCTCCGTGCTGGCGCTTTTGATGCTGGTGCCTACCATGCTGGCCTATCTGCTGAACAAATACTGGGTCAACAAAAAGAGTTTCGTCACCGTCACGGGCAAGCCCACCCAGGCCCGCAAGCTCATCGATGAGCCCCATATCAAATGGCCCCTGTTCGCTGTCTGCCTGGTGGTGGCCGCGGTCATCATCCTGTTCTACGGCACAGTGGTCTTTGGTTCCTTCGTCAAGACCTGGGGCTACGACTACACCCTCACCCTGGACCAGTACACCCGCGCCTTGCAGCAGGGCTGGGACAGCCTGCGGAACTCCATTATCCTGGGTCTGATCGGAGCGCTGATCGGCGGCCTGCTGGGCATGGTCATCGCCTACATCACCGCCAAGCGGGACTACTACGGCAAACGGTTTATCGAGGTGTCCTCTGTTCTGATGTTCGCCGTCCCCGGCACTGTGCTGGGCATCGCCTACATCCTGGCCTTCAACACCGGCTTCCTAGTGCTCACCGGCACCGCTGCCATCCTGGTGATCGTGTTCGTGTTCCGGAATATGCCGGTGGCGATTGAGTCCGGCACCACCACGCTGCTGCAGATCGACAACTCCATTGAAGAGGCCTCCACCATTCTGGGTGCCGGCAGCGGCTACTCCTTCCGCCGGATCTCCCTGCCTATGCTGCGCAACGCCTTCTTCTCCGGCCTGGTGTACTCCTTCGTGAAGGCCATCACTGCCGTCAGCGCCATCATCTTCCTGGTCTCTCCCCGCTGGGATCTGGTCACCAGCAAGATCTACACGCTCTTTGACCAGGCAAAATACAGCCAGGCTGCGGCCTTCGTCACCATGATGGTCGTAATCCTGCTGGTGTTTATCGGCATTTTCAACGGATTGATCAACCTGCTGCTGGCCCCCCGCTCCAGGGTGCCCAAGGGCGCAGGCATTCACGAGAAAACGGAGGAAACAAAATGAGCAAGCAGATGGAAAAGTCGGCGCTGGGCAAAAAGAGCTCCGGCGTGGTTTTAAAAGAGATCACCAAGATCTTCCAGCAGCCGGATACCGGCAAGGATTTCGTGGCTGTGGACCACATCAACCTGAACATCCAGGACGGCGAGATGGTGACGCTGCTGGGCCCTTCCGGCTGCGGCAAAACCACCACGCTGCGGATGATCTCCGGCTTTGAGTACCCCACCAGCGGCAGCGTGTTTATCGGTGAGCGGGATGTTGCCAAGATCCCCCCCAACAAGCGGGGCATCTCCATGGTGTTCCAGAGCTACGCTCTGTTCCCCCATCTGAACATCTGGGAGAACGTGGCCTACGGTCTGAAAGTGGCCAAGGTCTCCCAGGATGAGGTGGTCCGCCGCACCAACGCCGTCATGGAGCTGATGCAGCTGACCGGTATGGAGCGCCGGTTCCCCAACCAGCTCTCCGGCGGACAGCAGCAGCGGGTGGCCCTGGCCCGCGCCGTGGTCATTGAGCCCAGCGTGCTGTTGTTTGACGAGCCCCTGTCCAACTTGGACGCCAAGCTGCGGGAGAGCATGCGGGACGAGCTCCGGGCCCTTCAGAAACGGCTGGGCATCACCTCCCTTTATGTCACCCATGACCAGTCCGAGGCCATGGCCATCTCCGACCGGGTGGTCATCATGAAGGACGGCGTCATCTGCCAGCAGGGCACGCCCACAGAGATCTATGAGCAGCCCAACAGCCGGTTCGTGGCCAACTTCATCGGCAAGGCCAACTTCATCGACGGCACCTTCCGCGGCATGGACGGCGAGAACGCCCTGGTGGAAGTGGGCGGCCACACCTTCCCCATCCCCGCCCCCGGCAAGATGGAGGGCGTCCAGAAGGACGGCCCCTGCTGCCTGGCGGTTCGTCCGGAGTCTATTCTCCTCTCTGAGGAAGAGGGCCCCCTGTCCGGCCGTGTCTCCCGGGCCACTTACTACGGTGCCAAAGTGGAGTACGAGGTCATGCTGGGCGACCAGCCCATCATCGTGGAGGTCTACAACCCCCAGCTGTCCAAGCGCTTCGCAGAGGGCGAAGCGGTCCACATGACCCTCATCGACCGCTGCGTGCGGGTGCTGGCCTGATCCGGCACAGTTCTTCATCTAACTGAAAGAGAGCGCCCGGGCCACGTGGTCCGGGCGCTCTCTTTCACGCGCACTCCGGGGCAGCGCCTATTCCTCCCGCAGATAGTTCAGCTTCCCCAGGTCCAGGCCCATTTGCAGCCCCAGAAAGAAGTGGGCGGCGCAGGCCCGTTCTCCCGCGCCAGCCCAGGCGTCCTCCATCTCCAGGACCTCCTCCAGCAGCGGCACGTCCCCGCCGTGGGTTTCCCGGAAGCTGGCCATCAGTTCTTGCTGCTTCCGCTCCAGCGCCTGCCACTCTTCGTCCCGTCCCTGAAGCCTGGGCCGCAGATGCGCCAGCATCAGGCGCAGAAGTTCCATTGTATCGCTTTCCATTTTTTTCCTCCTTTTGAGTTTTTCCTAACTATACACTAGGGCCCCGCCTCTCCTCAAGAAAAACTGTTGCAGCGGACCGCCGGCAATGCGCAGAAGGGTACCGCCCTCCGTCCCCACAACCGCAAAAAACGGCGCCCTGTCCAAGCAGATGGACAGGGCGCCGGAGTCGATTTTATTTTTTAAAAGTCCGCACTGCCGACCGTTCTCGGGTGGGGCAGGACGTCCCGGATGTTGCTGACGCCGGTGAGGTACATCACCAGCCGCTCAAAGCCCAGGCCGAAGCCCGCGTGCTTGCAGGAGCCGTAGCGCCGCAGGTCGCAGTACCACCAGTAGTCCTTGGGGTTCATGCCCAGCTCCTGGATGCGGCCCTCCAGAATCTCCAGCCGCTCCTCGCGCTGGCTGCCGCCGATGATCTCGCCGATGCCGGGCACCAGGCAGTCCGCCGCGGCCACAGTCTTCCCATCGTCGTTGAGGCGCATGTAGAACGCCTTGATCTCCTTGGGATAATCCGTGACGAACACCGGCTTCTTGTACACCTGCTCGGTGAGATACCGCTCGTGTTCCGTCTGCAGGTCGCAGCCCCAGGAGACCTTGTAGTCAAACAGGTCGTTGTGCTGCTCCAGAATCGCCACTGCCTCGGTATAGGTCACCCGGCCGAAGTCAGAGGAGGCCACGTGCTCCAGCCGCTCCAGCAGGCCCTTGTCCACGAAGCTGTTGAAAAAGGCCAGCTCCTGAGGGCACTTTTCCATCACCTGACGGATGACGAACTTGATCATGGCCTCCGCCACATCCATATCGCCCTTCAGGTCTGTGAAGGCCATTTCCGGCTCGATCATCCAGAACTCGGCGGCGTGGCGCTGGGTGTTGGAGTTCTCCGCCCGGAAGGTGGGGCCGAAGGTATATACGTCCCCGAAGGCCATGGCGAAGTTCTCCGCGTTCAACTGGCCGGAGACGGTGAGGTTCGCAGGTTTACCGAAGAAGTCCTGGGAGAAGTCCACCTCCCCATCCTCGGTCATGGGCGGATTTTTGGGGTCCAGCGTGGTGACCCGGAACATCTCGCCGGCGCCCTCACAGTCGCTGGCAGTGATGATGGGGGTGTGGACGTAGACGAAGCCCCGCTCCTGGAAGAACTGATGAATGGCGTAGGCCGCCACGCTCCGCACCCGGAACACGGCGGAAAACAGGTTCGTCCGGGGCCGCAGGTGCTGGATGGTACGCAGAAACTCCACGCTGTGGCGCTTTTTCTGCAGGGGGTAGTCGGAGGTGGAGGTGCCCTCCACCTCGATGGAGGCGGCCTTCAGCTCCAGGGGCTGCTTGGCCTCCGGCGTCAGGACGACGGTGCCGGTGACGATCAGGGCGGCGCCCACGTTCTGGGCGGCGATGTCCTTATAGTTCTCCAGCGTCCCGGCCTCCATGACCACCTGGAGGTTCTTGAAGCAGGACCCGTCGTTCAGCTCGATGAAGCCGAAGGTCTTCATGTCCCGGATGGTGCGGACCCAGCCGCCCACGGTGACCGTCTGGCCGGAGAGCGCCTCGCTGTCGGCGTAGATGGCCGCGATTTTCGTATAGCTCATAAACTTCACCCGTTTTCTTGTTTTTGCTGGAAATGGCTGCATAATCATGGATATTGTACTCCATTTCAAATAGTTTTACAAGAGGGAACGGGCGTTTTCCCGGTTTTCAGGCGATCGCCTCCGCCCCCACGGTGTAATCGCCCCACTGGCCGCCGCCATTTCGGACAGCGGTGCAGTCTGTGAAGAAATAGGCCCCCAGGCCGCTGCGCCACTTCTCCGCGTCAAAGCGGACGCCACTGTAGTCCGGCATCTCGTCCCCAGGACCGAAACTGGGCAGATTAAAGGTCACCGGGTTTTCATCCTGGGTCTCTTTGACGGAGAACAGGCAGCCGTCCTTCCAGAACAGTGCTTCCCCGTCGATATACCCGCTGTCCACGAAGTCCTGATATGTGCCCTCCATAGCCATCAGCCCGTGGGCGGAGCCGAAGGCATAGGCCACCGCGGCCTGTTCGCTTTCCGGCAGGGAGGTCCCGGACAGGTCCACCCCCAGCTCCGTGATGCCATCATTCAGGCTGGGGTCCACCTCCCAGAGATCGTTCAGCACGTCCAGGTACAGCCGGCACAGATCGTCAAAGCCGTCCTCCAGGATGCGAACGGAGGCCACCGTGCCGAACCGCATGGGGTAGGACTCCATGACGGAGCCGTCCCAGGTGACCTCCACCAGAGCGCCAGGCATGGGAGACCAGTCCAGCAGGTCCATCTCCTCCTGGGTGTATCCCTCGATAGTCAGGTCTTCCACACTGAAGAGGTCCAGGGTGTACACAGCTCCGGCCCCGCCGTCCGTCCCGGCCAGCACAGAAGCCGGATCATCGCCGTCCCCCACAGTCACCAGCCGGAAGGTCTCCGTCACCCGGCCGGGCTCCGTCGTCTCTCCTCCGGTCCGGGTCTCCTCCGCGGGTGTGCCGCCGGAATCGGCCCCCGCACCGGCGGAGACGTCCCCTCCGGCGCAGGCTGCCAGCAGACAGATACAGAAATACAGGCTCAAAAACAGGCACCATTTTTTCATGAAGCATCGCCTCCTCTGCCTGTATAGTCGGCAAAGGCGGCGGTTTGGTTCCACTTCCGGCGCGATTTTCATTCCGCTGGGAGAACATGAAGCTCCCGCCCCATCAGCACCTCTCTGTCCGGTGCCTGCGGCAGGCGAAGCGGGCATCCCCGTCCCACAGACGGCAGACGGCTAAAAATTGGGTCTTGACTTTTTCAAAAAAACAGATAAACTAAGCATTAGATTATATATCTTAATTTTTGCTTACAAGGAGGCGGCGCCATGACCCAGCGGGAACGGCAGATTCTGAACTGGATCGAAGAAAACCCTCTCATCTCCCAGCAGGAGCTGGCGGAGAAGGCCGGCATCACCCGGTCCTCCGTGGCGGTGCACATCTCCAACCTGATGAAGAAGGGCTACATCACCGGCAAAGGCTACATCGTCCATACAGCGCCCTATGTCACGGTGGTGGGCGGCGTCAACATGGACATCGGCGGCTGGCCGTCGGAGGTGCCGGTGGACCGGGACTCCAACCCCGGCGCGGTGCGGATGAGTCTGGGCGGCGTGGGCCGGAACATCGCCCACAACATGAGCCTTCTGGGCCTGGACGTGCGGATGGTCACCGCCTTCGGCGACGACCTGTACGCCCAGAAGATCGCCGCCAGCTGCGGGGAACTGGGCATCGACATCTCCCAATCCCCGGTGATCCCGGAGGGGCACACCTCCACTTATCTCTTCATCAATGACGAGAAGGGCGACATGCTGCTGGCGGTCAGTGACATGGACATCTACCGCCATCTGACACCCCAGCTGCTCTCTCAGCGGCAGAAGCTGCTGTCCGGCAGCCAGGTGCTGGTGATCGACACCAATATTCCCGCGGAGAGCATCGCCTATCTGGCAGAGAACTGCCCGGTGCCTATCTTTGCCGACCCGGTCTCCACCGCCAAGGCGGTGAAGCTGCAGCCGGTGCTGGGCAGGCTCCACACTCTCAAGCCCAACCGCATCGAGGCGGAGCTGCTCTCCGGCGTGGCCATCACCGATGAGGCCAGCCTGCGCGCCGCCGCGGACGCCCTGCTGGCCACCGGTCTTCACCGGGTATTCATCTCTCTAGGCGGAGACGGCGTGTTCGCCGCCGACCGTTCCGGGGAGCGGGTGCACCTGCCCGTCCTGCCGGCGGAGATGGTGAACACCACCGGCTGCGGGGATGCCTTCATGGCAGCCATCACCTGGGCCTATCTTGCGGGCACGGATCTGACGGGCACCGCCAAGGCGGGTCTGGCAGCCTCCGCCATCGCCATGGAGGGGGCGGAGACCATCAACCCCGCCATGAGCGCGGAAACGCTGAAGCGGCGGGCTGGGCTTTAAAGTTCCCGGTCCCCCCATTTCCAATTCCTGACACCCCATTCCCCATCGAATAACCAAAATTCAAATCTGGAGGTTTTTATCATGGCTCTGAACAAGTATCTCGACATCGCCCCTGAAGTGCAGAAGGCCCTGGACGAGGGTCGTCCCGTGGTGGCACTGGAATCCACCATCATCTCCCACGGCATGCCCTATCCCCAGAATGTGGAGACGGCCCTGAACGTGGAGAAGATCATCCGGGAACACGGCGCCACCCCTGCCACCATCGCCGTCATCGGCGGGCGGCTGAAGGCCGGCCTCTCTCCCGAGGAGATCGACTACCTGGGCAAGACCGGCCCTGCCGTGGCCAAGGCCAGCCGTCGGGATCTGCCCGTGCTGGTGGCGGAGGGCAGGGACGGCGCCACCACTGTCACCACTACCATGATTATCGCCCACATGGCCGGGATCTCCGTGTTCGCCACCGGCGGCATCGGCGGCGTGCACCGGGGGGCTGAGACCACCATGGACATCTCCGCCGATCTGGAGGAGTTGGCCCACACCCCCGTGATGGTGGTCTGTGCCGGCGCCAAGTCCATTCTGGACCTGGGGCTGACCCTGGAGTACCTGGAGACCCACGGCGTGCCCGTCATCGGCTACGGCACCCGCGAGCTGCCCGCCTTCTACACCCGGAAGAGCGGCTTTGCCGTGGACTATGAGATCGACACCCCGGCGGAGCTGGCCAAAGCCTTTTATGTCAAGCAGGATATGGGCCTGGGCGGCGGCATGCTGGTGACCAACCCCATCCCGGAGGAGTACTCCATGGACGCGGACGTCATCAACAAGGCCATCGACGAGGCCGTGGAGGAGGCCAAGGCTCAGGGCATCCACGGCAAGGAGACCACTCCTTTCCTGCTGGCCAAGATCAAGGATCTGACCGGCGGCGACTCCCTGGCCTCCAATATCCAGCTGGTGTATAACAACGCCAAGCTGGCGGCAGCCACTGCTGTGGAACTCAGCAAGCTTGCCAAAAACTGAAACTTCTGCTACACTGGACTGGCTGGGAACTCCCGGCCAGTCCAGTGCTGTTTCAGGAGGCGGCCGTTATGGAAGAAAAGACACTCTATCTGCCCACAGAGCACAATGACCGTATCGTTGCCTTCATCGGCTCTCCCCTGGGGCTGCTGGCCGCCTGGCTGGTGCTCATCAACACTGTGACCTTTTTGATCTTCGGCGTAGACAAGCTCCTGGCCAAACACCCCCGGTTCCGCCAGCGGGTGCCGGAGAAAAATCTGTTGCTTCTGGCCGTGGTGGGCGGCAGCGTGGGTGCCCTGCTGGGGATGTACCTCTTCCGCCACAAGACGCTCCACCGGGTCTTTCGGGTGGGCGTGCCGGTGATCCTGGCCGTGCAGCTCCTGCTGGCGGCGGCCATTGCCCTGTACTGGAATTTCCTGCAGTGATCCTGTTCTGAAAAAAGCCCCGCCTCGTTCGTGAGGCGGGGCTTTGCGTATTTCAGGCGGGCAGCGCCTGCCGCAGCAGGGACACGGCCTTCTGCAGGGCCTCCTCCAGCGGGATGGTGTAATCCTCCTGTTCGATGCTGAGGGCGCCGTCGTAGCCGCAGTCCTGCAGCGTCTCCAGAAAGCGGCGCCACCAGGCGGCGTCGTGGCCTGTGCCGGGGGTGACGAAGTTCCAGGAGCGGCTGGCGAACTCCAGCACGCCCTTGGTGTCCAGCAGGGTGTTCTGCCCGGCAGCCGGCTCCAGGCGCACGTCCTTGATGTGGACATGGTAGATGCAGTCCGCCAGGGCGCGGGCCACCTCCACGGGGTCCGCCCCCATCCAGAAGAGATGGCTGGGGTCCAGATTCACCCCCAGAATGTCGTCTCCCACCTCACTCCGCAGGCGGCGGAGCGTCTCCACATTGTACACCAGCTGCCAGCCATGGAACTCCAGGGCGATGCGCTTCACCCCGTGGTCCCGGGCCCGGGCGGCCAGCGCCTTCCACACCGGGACGGCCGCCTTCCACTGGTAGCGGAGGATTTCCTCCGTCTCCGGCGGCCAGGACGTGACGATCCAGGTGGGAGTGCGGTCCTCCGGGCAGCCGCCGGGCAGGCCGCTCATCATCACCACGGTCTCCACCCCTAGCTGCTCCGCCAGGAGGAACGTGCCCTCCGCCACCGCCCTGTCTCCGGCTCCCTTCTCCCCGGGGAACAGGGGGTTGCCGGAGCAGTTCAGGGCGGAGATCGTGAGGCCGTTTTCCCCCAGAGTATCCAGCAGCCGGTGCCGGGCACCGGCGTCCGCCGTCAGCCCTTTCAGGTCCACATGGGGCGCCGGGGACCAGTTGCCGCAGCCCAACTCCACCTGCTCCAGCCCCAGTCCCCGGCAGACGGCCGCTGCCTCTGCCAGGGAGCGGTCTGCCAGGCTGTCCGTCACCAAGCCGAGTTTCATGTCGATTCCTCCTCCGTCTTCGTTCTTGATACCCTGATGATACCAGAACCTCTGCCCCGGCGCAATCCTGAACTGATGCTTGACGGCGGCGGTTTTGGGTTGTATGGTAATAAGGGGAAAATTTCCTCCGTATTCTGACAAAAGGAGATCTAGCCATGGGATGCTTTTACTGCGATGAACATCACGAGGGCCGGGAGGCCATCATGTACAAGGTCGGCGAGATGGAGGCCGGTGTGCTCTATCTCTTCAAGGATCAGGCCCACAAGGGCCGCTGCGCCCTGGCGCTGAAGAACCACCGGAAGGAGCTGTGCGAGTGCGGGCCGGAGGAGCTGGCCGCCTTCGCCCGGGATCTGGCCCGGGCCTCCGGTGCAGTGAAGGAACTGTGGGGCTGCGACAAGATCAACCTGGGCTCCTTCGGCGATACGAATCCCCACCTGCACTTCCATATCGTACCCAAATACGAGGGCGGATTCGAGTTCGGCGGTTCCTTTGCCATCACGAATCCGGAGCCGGTGCTGCTCTCCGAGGGCGAATATCAAGAGATGATCGCCGCCCTGCGGGAAAAGCTGGGGATGTGAGCCTTCCCGCGCTGACGGGCCTTTTGGCGGATCCCTCTTGTTTATTGAACACTTTTCCACTTTTTTGCGCTGCGGCTTTGTGATAAACTGTCTTACAGTTTGTATCCCTTTTGACCGAAAGGTGGATTTTTATTTATGAGAAAGACAAAGATCGTGTGCACCCTCGGTCCGGCCACGGACAGGGAGGGCGTCCTGCGGCAGATGCTGGAGGCCGGCATGAACGTGGCCCGGTTCAATTTCTCCCACGGCAGCCACGCGGAGCACAAGGGTCGTCTGGACGCCCTGAAGGCCCTGCGGGCGGAGCTGGGCCTGCCGGTGGCCGCCATGCTGGACACCAAGGGGCCGGAGGTCCGGCTGAAGTCCTTCGCCGCAGGTTCCGTCATGCTGCGGACCGGCCAGGAGTTCACCCTGACCACCCGGGACATCGTGGGGGATGAGCAAGGCTGCTCCATCACCTACGCCGACCTGCCCGGGGACGTGAAGGCCGGCGACACCATCCTGCTGGACGACGGCCTGGTGCGCCTGACGGTGCTGGAGACCACAGCGGCGGACGTCCGCTGCCGGGTGGAAAACGACGGGGCCATGAAAAACAACAAGGGCGTCAATGTGCCGGGCATCCGCCTGTCCATGCCCTACATGAGCCAGCGGGACCGGGAGGACATCCTCTTCGGCGTGGAACAGGGCTTTGACTTCATCGCCGCCAGCTTCGTCCGCACGGCGGACGACGTGCGGGAGATCCGCCGCCTGCTGGATGAGGCAGATTCCTCCATCCAGATCATCGCCAAGATTGAAAACCAGGAGGGGGTCAGCAACCTGGCGGAGATCCTGTCCGTGGCGGACGGCATCATGGTGGCCCGGGGGGATATGGGCGTGGAGATCGACTTCACAGAGATTCCCATCATCCAGAAGGACATGATCGCCCAGTGTGTGGCCGCCGGCAAGCCTGTCATCACAGCCACACAGATGCTGGACTCTATGATGGAGAATCCCCGCCCCACCCGGGCGGAGATCACCGACGTGGCCAACGCCATCTACGACGGAACCTCCGCCATCATGCTCTCCGGCGAGACAGCGGCGGGCAAATACCCCGTGGAGGCGGTGCAGACCATGGATGCCATTGCCCTGCGGACCGAGGCGGACATCAACTACGCCAAGCGGATGCGCAACCTGCCGGGTTCCAGCCGCCTGTCCATCGCCGCCGCCACGGCCCATGCCGCCTGCACCACTGCCATGGACATCGGTGCCGATGCCATCCTCACCGTCAGCCAGAGCGGTGCCACCGCCCGGCTGGTGAGCCGTTTCCGCCCCGGAACCACAGTGGTGGCCTGCCTGCTCAGTGAGCGGGTCCAGCGGCAGATGGCCCTGTACTGGGGCGTGGTGCCCCTGCTGATGCCCTATGCCCAGAACACCGACCAGCTGATCGAGTTCGCCATCCAGGCGGCAGAGAAGGCAGAACTCGTGAAGCAGGGCGATCTGGTGGTCATTACTGCCGGTGTGCCCGTGGGTGTCTCCGGCACCACCAATATGATCAAGGTCCATCTGGTGGGCGGGGCCCTGCTCAACGCCGTCGGCGTGGGGGCCAGCAACGCCTCCGGCCCCCTGTGCGTCTGCCGCTCACTGGAGGATGTGGCCGCCAAGTTCCGCCCCGGGGATGTGCTGGTGGTGCCCTACACCACCAACGACCTCCTGCCCTATATCCGACAGGCGGCCGCTGTCATCAGCGAGGAGAGCGGCACCAACGGCCATGCGGCCACTGTGGGCCTGACGTTGGGCAAGGCGGTGATCGTGGGCGCCGCCGGCGCCGTCCAGCGCCTGAAGGACGGTGCCATGGTCTCTGTGGACTGTGCCCGCGGCGTGGTCCAGACGCTGCCCCAGTAAACGCGCCAAAAGCGCCTCCGGCTTTTGCCGGAGGCGCTTTTTCTCTTCATCGGCGGCCCGCAGAACCGGAATGGAAGCGGACGCTATGGGGAGCCATCCCTCGCTGGGATATCCTTGTCCCGTAGGAATACCAGGAATTAAGGTGTGAAGCTGTGCTGTACGGGTCTCTCCGTCTGAGGGAGGTTCGTTTTTGCCGCCGGCTGCGCTGCCGGCAGAATGTCCATCCGCCGGTAGACCTCCCGCAGGCGCTCCCCCATCACCGACAGGCTCCGCTCCTCCGCCACCCGGCGGCCGGCGGCTGTCAGATCCGGCAATGTCCCTGTCAGAAGTCCTTCCGCCTTCTGCTGGAACTCGTCTGTGCCGGAGGCCTTGTAGACATTCTGTCCCTCCCGCAGCCAGCCGTTGTAAACAGGGATGTCCCGCACCACTGTGGGAATGCCGCAGGCCAGGGCTTCCAGCACCACGATGCCCTCGGTCTCCTCATGACTCATGAAGGCGAATACATCCGCGCCGCAATATGCCTCCCGCAGCGTCTCCCGGTCTACAAAGCCGGCGAAGGTCACATTCTCCGGCGCCTGTTCCATGGCCTGCCGGATCTCCTGGGGGATCAGATGGGGATCCGTCCAGCCGAACCAGAGGAAACGGGCCTCCGGCATCCGCCGGGCCAGCTCCAGAAATTCCGGCAGCCCCTTCCGGGCAATGGTGTGACCCACGGAAATCACCGCCCGCTCCCCTTCCCGGAGGCCCCAGCGGCGGCGGAAGGACGCCCGCCGGGTGGGATCCGGCGCGAAGAACTCTGTATCCACGCCGTTGGAAATGCTGTACACCGGCGGCTTGAGGCCGTAGCTCTCCAGCAAACGGCGGGAGTATTCCGTGGGGGTCAGCACCACGTCGCCCAGGCTGTAGCAGAAGGTGATCCACTTGCGGAAGAGGGGTGCCAGCCGGTCCGAGCCTCGAAAGGATCTGCGGAAATCCTCCATAGTGGAGTGGCCGTAGTAAATGACCTTCCGCCCCATCAGCTTGGCCGCCAGAGCCGCCAGCACCGAATCCGGCAGCACCGTGTTGATATGGACGGCCCCGGCCCGCTGGCACCAATGGTCGGCAGTGTCGATCCGGGCCCGGCGCAGCATCTCCCGCTGGTGGAGGATGGCCTGTCCCACACCGCTTTTGCCGACCAGTCGCAGGCCGCCATTGTAGATAAAAACGCGCATGTGTGTCTCCTTTACCGATCCGCCCGTCCGCGGATGTCTTTACCCCAGCCAGCCTGTGATCTGCTGGAACAGCACCGTCAGCCCCAGGCTGTACAGGGCGATGGAAAGGGGCTTGCCCAGCAGAATGATGGTGGTGAACCGCCGCCAGGTCATGGAGGTGGTACCCGCCAGATAGCACAGGAAGTCGTCCGGCGCCACCGGGAAAAAGATCGCCAGGGCGAACAGCCGTGCAAACCGGTCATTCCGCTCTGTCCAATCGCTGTACTTGGCGATGAGCTTTTCCGAAAACAGCAGGCTCAACAGCGGCCGCCCGCAGTTGCGCGCCACGGCAAAGGCCAACAGCGAACCGATGCAGATGCCCACATAATTGTAGACAAACCCCATCACCGGGCCGAACAGCACCACGCCCACCAGGCAGCCCAGGCCGCCGGGCAGCACCGGCACCACTACCTGCACCATCTGGAACGCCACGAACAGCAGCCCGCCGGCGGCGCCGCAGCTGGCCACAAAGGCCTGCAGCCGCTCCTGGGATGTTAGCAGTCCTGCCTGCCAGGCCCAGATTCCGGTCAGCACGCACAAAATCAGTCCGAAGAGGGACGCCGCCTGCAGAGCGGTCTTTTCCACGCCCCGGCTCATGCGGTCACCCCCTGGACACAGCTGGCCGCCCGCCGGGCCAGCTGCATCTGATAGATGCGCTCCACCCGCTGGGCAAACCGCTGGGCGGAGAACTGCTCCGCACTCTCTGCGGCCCGCCGCTTCAGTGCTTCGTGGGTCTCCGGGCTGGCCAGGAACTCCTCCAGCCGCTGCCGGAACTCCGCAGTGCTGTGGTACTGCCAGCCGTTCTCTCCCTCCAGGATGACGCCCTCCAGGCAGAGATCCGCCCGGCACAGGGCGGGCACGCCGGCGGCCAGTGCCTCGATATAGGTCAGGCCCTGGGTCTCGCTGGAGGAGGCGCTGACGAACAGGTCCCCCAGCCGGTACCACTCCGGCACCTCCTCCGGGGGCACCATGCCGGCAAAGATCACTGCCGGGGCCTCCAGCCGCAGATCGTGGGCCACCTGCTCCAGCCGGGGCCGGTCAGGACCATCCCCCACCAGCAACAGCGTCACAGGGCGGCTGCCCAGGGAGGCCCGGAGCTTCAGCAGCTCCTGGATGTTCTTCTCCTCCGCAAGGCGCCCCACGCACACCAGCACAGTGTTTTCCGCAGGGATGCCCAGGCTGGCCCGCAGAACCGCCCGGCGCATGGGATCGCCCTCCTGCTGGAAGCGCCGCAGGTCGATGCCCGTAGGCACCACGAAGACCGGGCAGCGAACGCCATAGCCCTGCAACAGTCCCCGCACCTTGCCGGTGGGGGCGATCATGCCGTCCACCTGGGCAGCTACCCAGCGGGAGAAAGCCGCCACCGCACATCGGCCCCACCGGACGCTGGGGGAGAAGTAGTGGGTGTAGTCCTCATACACCGTGTGGTAGGTGTGGACCAGGGGGACATCCAGCTCCTCTGCGATGCGGCGGGCCAGGAAAAAGGTGCTGAACTCACATTGGGAGTGGATCACATCCGGCCGCCAGTCCATCAGCTCCCGTACCCAGCGGCCCGCCATGGCGGTGCGGAGGCGGGCGCCGGGATAGATCCGTCCGGCGTTTACGGAGCCGATGGCGGTGACGCCGTCCCGGGACCAGGAGTGGAGCGACTGGGACAGCGTCAGGATCCGGACCTCATGGCCCCGGCGCTCCAACTCCCGCTGCAGGTTTTTCACAGAGGTGACCACACCGTTTACCGCAGGCGTATACCAATCTGTGGTAATCAGGATCTTCATAACAGGTTCCCTTCTTTCGTCTTGTTCTCCTATACGACGCAGCCCCGCCGAACGCTTCAACTTCCGGAACATTTTTTCAGTTCCAGTATAACGCCACCAGATCAACATCCCACGGCGTTTGCGTCAAATGTCTGTAAAATGTCTCACATAAGACGCGGCAGAGTGCGGTCCGTTACGATGTCTCTTTTTGTATTATTCTAATAATACAGTAACACAATTTTGAAATTTGTCAATGACAAATTTTTAAGCCATTCAAAAAAACTGTACTGCCCGTACTAGTACAGTTAGTATATACACAAACACAACTAATTGTCAATTTACAAATCAGTTACA
>OMGP01000329.1_pt1 | contig 48852 bp, 60 predicted proteins | sample 1646091 | NCBI WGS metagenome assembly OMGP01 (sample SAMN05578580, study PRJEB25193) | human gut metagenome | biome: Human Microbiome; feature: human-associated habitat; material: feces | host: Homo sapiens | place: USA:Birmingham | reverse complement strand
AATATTCAGCTAAAATACAGTAACTATGTGGCTTTCAGCCACTTTCACGGCTGATCCGTGAATAATCTAGGTTTAATATTGTCTTCTTCATTTGGTCCGTTCTCTCTCACCCCCCTCTCGTCCTCTGTTGCGAACAGGTATTCTAATGTGTGTTCTGGGAAAAAAGTGATCTCTAATTCTCACACATTCTGAATATTCCCACGGCACTTTACCATTGAATCTCGAATGAATCGTTCTATATGAAACTCCCAGATATGTTGCAATTTCAAGGCGAGAGACTTTTTTTCTTTTCATCTCAGCCCCAAGATTATCAATTTTTACCGCGCACAACTTTTTCACCTCCTTCAAATTGCGTAATTGTGCAATTCATACCTTTGCTATATTGCATTATTGCGCAAATGTCAACATATTATTTGCAGAATTTTGCAATTTTGTGTTTACTTTTTTAGCGCAATATTGTAATATCATCGTAGGAGGTATACACATGGATCAAAGAGCTGAATTACTACGGAAATTGATGGACTCAAAAAACATGAAGGTTTCTGATATTGTAAAGATATCTGGTCTTCCCTACTCTACAGTAAAAGCAATCTTAGAGCGTGGGGCAGAAAAAGCCGGTTATATAAATGTTTGTAAAATATGTAATGCTTTAGGAATTACCGCGGATGAATTGGAGCGAATGGTTGCAGAAAATAACTATCAACCTACCACCATCGCCGCCCACTTCGACGGTGACGATTTCACAGAGGATGAGCTGGATGAGATCCGCCAGTTCGCTGAATTTGTTAAGAATAGAAAGAAATCATGATCCCCAGAAAGGAGACGCACATGACAACTACAGAATTTATTCAGTTCCTGCTGGAACGTTTTCAAATAGAATGGAAGCGCCGTGACCGCTCCGGAATCTACGGTCTCACTCAGCGCTTACTTGCTTATAACTCCAACAAAATCGAAGGCAGCACTCTGACGGAAGAACAGACGGCGTCTCTCTTTGATACCGGCACACTTCCAAAATCAGATGATTATTATCGTGCAAAAGATGTAGAAGAAATGAACGGACATTTCTTAATGTTCAATAAGATGTTAGAAACAATTGACCAGCCTCTCAGCCAGGAACTGATCAAACAGTTCCACTATGAACTGAAAAGCGGTGTCTTTGAGGATCGCGCCAACGGGTATGCGATCGGTGACTACAAGAAACGTCCGAACATTGTCGGTATGTATGAGACAGTTCTTCCAAGCAAAGTTCCGGAAGAAATGGGAAAACTGCTCTCCTGGTATTCCTCCCAGGATGTCACTCTTGAAATTCTGGCTGAATTTCATGTTCGCTATGAAAGCATTCATCCTTTCCAGGATGGAAACGGACGCACTGGTCGAATGATCCTTTTCAGGGAATGCCTGCGTCATAATCTTTCACCGTTGATCATAGAGGATGCTCACCGGCCGGAATATCTGGAAGCGTTGAAAGAATATCGTGAAAACGGATCCGTGGCAAAAATGTGTTCTCTATTCCATCTGGAACAGGATTATTATCGGAACCGCTGTCAGTATTTTATGGAGGAATAATTTTTACGGAGGCTCTTATGAATTCATACGAATATCTACAGGAAGAAGCCCGCGAAGATGGAGTCAATGTGATCGACTATCCTTTCGACAGCAACCGAATCCGCGGTCTGTATTGTGATGGTACGGTAGCTATCCGTCAGGATATGACCACGGTAGAAAAGTCCTGTGTTCTCGCGGAAGAGCTTGGTCACCACCGCATGACAGTCGGCAATATTTTAGATCAGAATGATGTGGCTAATCGCAAACAGGAACATCTTGCAAGGCTGTGGGCCTACGACCGTCGGATCGGACTCTCCGGGATCATCCTGGGATACCGGAACCATTGCCATAACTTGCATGAATTGTCAGAATGTCTGGAAGTGTCAGAAGAATTTCTGAACGAAGCCTTGGAATGCTACCGGGAAAAATACGGCTGCTACACAGAGCTGGATGGATATGTGATCATGTTTGAACCGCACTTGGCGGTGATGGAAAAGATATAGAACGAACCTTGAAAATAATATACTTACCCGGGGAACCGAAGGGGCGATTATGTCAGCCGCCGGACACGAAAGTGAAAGGAGGCTGGTGCTGATGGTTACATATTCTGATCTGTTTCAGTTTGTAATTATGCTTTGTGCTGTAATAACCCTCGTTGCTTATTTTACACACAAAAAATAGCGCCCTCGTCCTGGTAAGATAAGGCGCTATTTTTTAGGTTGATGCTTGCCGGCGGCTAGGTGTACTCTAGCTTTCGGCTCTCTCGTTAAGTATATTATACAGGTCCGGAAATAATTTGTCAAATCACATAAATAGAAAAACCGCCCGGTGTTACCAGCACCGAACGGATTTTCATAGATTTTCTCTTGCCGGATGCTCCGGAAAGATATAATCAGCCTGAACAACTGAATTATATCATCTTCCAGGCATCTCGGCAAGGGGTGTATTTTTTATACCTTTTTCTGGAGGTATTATATGAAAAAAGTCGCTATTTACGTCCGGGTCTCCACCCAGGAACAGGCCGTTGAAGGATATTCCATTTCGGAGCAGATCGACCGGCTTACAAAATTCTGCGAAGCTCATTCCTGGAAGATCTATAAAGTATATACGGATCCGGGCTTTTCTGGCGGAAATATGAACCGTCCATCTCTCCAAAAGCTCTTTGCTGATTGCACACAAAAACGTTTTGATACCGTTCTTGTCTACAAACTGGATCGATTATCCCGTTCCCAGAAAGATACCCTCTATATTATCGAGGACCTTTTCCTTACAAACCATGTGGATTTCATCTCCATGTCGGAAAATTTTGATACCAGTACCCCGTTTGGGCGGGCCATGATCGGAATTTTAAGTGTCTTCGCGCAGTTAGAGCGGGAACAAATTAAGGAACGAATGGCAATGGGACGGGAAGGACGGGCAAAGCAGGGAAAATGGCACGGCGGCGGAAATGTCCCAATCGGCTATGACTTTATTAACGACTATCTTATCCCGAACGAATACGAAGCAGCGCAGGTTAAACAGATCTTCGATCTGGCGATCCGCGGATATTCCTATTCTGATATTGCCCGCTCCATGTCTGGATACACTACCAAATATGGACCTTATAAAGTTGGTTATAATACGATTTCTTTAATACTGCAAAATCCTATCTACATTGGAAAGATAAAAACAAATACTGGATATATTAACGGGATCCACGAACCACTTATAGACGAAACCACATTTAATGAAGTTCAGAAAAAGGTTACCCAGATCGCTGAATACTACAAAAAAGAACATACCGGGCACTACGGTCAGTATCTTCTCTCTGGGCTATGCCGATGTGCTTCCTGTGGGGCCACATATTCTGCTCATTATGTAGGCACGAAAAAGCATCGCTATAAATATTACAAATGTCGTAATCGTGCTTACAACTGGCGTGATGGATCTCCAAAATGTATGTCTCCCAACATAAGAGTCGAGGTCTTAGACAATGCTGTTTTAAATGAAATCCGTCATCTCCAGCTGGATCCTGATTATTTTGATGAAGTTTCCAATTCCCCCGCTGCGGACTCTTCATCTCTTGTTGAAACATTAAATAAACGTCTGGAAAATATACAAAAGCAAATTGCCCGCACGATCAGGCTCTACTCGCTTGGTTCAGTCGAAGAAAAGGATATAGAAAATCAGCTGCAGATCCTCTATTCCGAAAGAGATACCCTCTCTCTTGAAATTGAGAATGCTACAGCTGATCAGAAAGATACTGCCGATGTGAAAAGTATCCTGTCCATGTCCAACATTGATGAATTGGATGATACCGAAAAGCACAATCTCGTCTGCCTATTGATCAATCATATAATGATCAATTCAAATGGAGATTTTGAGATTCATTGGACCTTTTAGGTTATGAGTGAATATCGTCGATCGCCTTACCAATATCATGTCTCATATACTTATTCTCAAATGATATCCATTCCGTAGCCTCATAAGCCTTCTTTCTGGCTTCCTTCAGATCTTTTCCGGTGGCGGTCACACCGAGGACACGGCCACCGTTGGTGACGATCTGACCGTTTTCGTTGAATTTTGTGCCGGAGTGGAAGACATAGTAATCGTCTTTTCCCTTGAACTTCTCAAGTCCCTCGATCGGGAATCCTTTTTTATACTCTACCGGGTAGCCGTCGGACGCTAAGATCACACATACTGTCGCGCGGTCATTGTCAAACTTTAAGTCGACCTGATCGAGCGTTCCGTCGATACATGCCGCGAAGACGTCCACAATATCGTTTTCCAGTCTTGGGAGAACGACCTGCGCCTCCGGGTCGCCGAATCTCGCATTGTACTCCAGGACCTTCGGGCCGTCCGGGGTCAGCATGAGACCGAAGAAGATAACTCCCTTGAACGGTCTTCCCTCTGCCTTCATGGCGTCAACGGTCGGCTGGTAGATATATTTCTTACAGAACTCGTCGACTTCCTTCGTGTAGAACGGGCTCGGAGAGAAGTTTCCCATACCGCCGGTATTTAAGCCCTGGTCGCCGTCCTTCGCACGCTTGTGATCCTGGGCGGAGCTCATGATCTTCACGATATTTCCGTCCACGAAGGACAGTACGGATACCTCACGGCCTGTCATAAACTCCTCGATGACGATCTCATCGCCCGCGGAGCCGAACTTCTTATCCATCATCAGGGTCTTAACGCCCTCTTTTGCCTCTTCCAATGTCTGGCAGATCAGAACGCCCTTTCCAAGCGCAAGACCGTCTGCCTTCAGTACGATCGGCATCTTTGCGGTCTCAAGATACTCCAGCGCCTTTTCCGGGTCTGTAAATGTCTCATAAGCCGCTGTCGGGATATTGTACTTCTTCATAAGGTCCTTGGAGAATGCCTTGGAACCCTCGAGGATCGCCGCGTTCTTTCTCGGTCCGAATACACGGAGTCCCTCTTTCTCGAAGACATCAACGATTCCGCCTACAAGCGGATCATCCATACCGATCACGGTAAGATCGATCTCTTTTTCTTTCGCGAAAGCAACTAATTTATCAAATTCCATGGCACCGATCGGCACGCACTCCGCTACTTCAGAAATACCTGCATTGCCCGGTGCACAGTAGATCTTATCGACCTTCTTGCTCTGTGCGACCTTCCATGCGATCGCATGCTCTCTTCCGCCGCTGCCAACGATTAAAACCTTCATTCGTTTTTCCTCCTGCTTATCAGTGAAGCCGTTCCTGTATACGCCCCGCGCAGCCAGGAACGGCTGTCTTCTATCCTGTATCAGATCTCTCCGTTTGCGATCATGTCGATGGCCTTCGGCAGGATCTTCCACTCTGCCTGTTCCATGACGCGGCGCTGAAGGACCTCCGGCGTGTCACCTTTTTCCACTTCAACAGCCTTCTGTAAGATGATCGGACCGGAATCCATTCCCTCGTCCACAAAATGTACCGTCGCACCGGTGATCTTTACACCTCTCCGAAGAGCAGCCTCATGGACCTTCAATCCGTAGAAGCCGACACCGCAGAAGGACGGAATCAAAGACGGGTGGATATTGATGATCTTATTTCTGTATTTTTCGATCATGGCTGCCGGGATCTTCACGAGATATCCTGCCAGCACGATGAGGTCCAGCTCATAGGAATCGATTTTAGCAACCAGTGCCTCATTGAACTCCTCCCTGGACGCAAAATCCTTCGGGGAAAGACACTCAGCCGGAATCCCATGCTTTTTCGCGCGCTCCAAAGCAAACGCGCCTGCGTTGTTGCTGATGACGACCTCTACCTTCGCATTGCGGATCGTTCCCGCGTCGATGGCATCCAAGATCGCCTGAAGATTCGTTCCTCCGCCGGAAACAAGAACGCCGACTCTTAACATAAGGTCACTCCCTTTTCTCCTGCCTCGATGGATCCGATGATGTACGGGATATCTCCTGCTGCCTTCATGGCTGCCATCGTTGTGCGGACATCTTCCTCAGCGACTGCAACGACCATGCCGATTCCCATGTTGAAGGTATTGTACATGATCTTCTCATCGATCTCGCCCTTTTTCTGCATCAGCGGGAAGATCGGCGGGATCTGGTAGCTGTCTTTATGAATCACAGCGCGGACGCCATCCTTTAACATACGCGGAACATTCTCGTAGAAGCCGCCGCCTGTGATATGGCTGCATGCCTTTACGGTAACGCCTGCTTTTTTCACGTTCTTTAAAGCTTTCACATAGATTCTTGTCGGAGCGAGAAGTGTCTCACCAAGAGTCTTTCCAAGCTCGTCGTAATATGTATTTAAGCCCTCCGCAGTCATCTCTTTCTCAAATACCCTGCGGACAAGAGAGAAACCGTTGGAGTGAACGCCTGTGGAAGCCATTCCGATCAGCACATCACCCGGCTGAAGATTCTCGCCTGTGATCATATCCTTTTTATCGCAGACGCCAACGGAGAAACCTGCAAGGTCATACTCATCCTCTGCCATAAGACCCGGATGCTCTGCGGTCTCACCGCCGATCAGGGCAGCTTCAGACTGGAGACAGCCTTCCGCAACACCTTTTACGATATCCGCGATCTTTTCCGGATAGTTCTTGCCGCATGCAATATAGTCTAAGAAGAATAACGGCTCACCGCCTGCACACGCGATATCGTTGACACACATGGCAACTGCGTCGATACCGATGGTGTCATGCTTGTCCATGATCATCGCAAGTTTCACCTTTGTTCCACATCCGTCAGTACCGGAAAGAAGGACCGGCTCCTCCATATCTTTGATCTTTGCGAGGGAGAATGCACCGGAAAATCCGCCAAGACCTCCTAAAACTTCCTCACGCATGGTCTTCTTAACATGCTCTTTCATCAGTTCTACAGACTTGTAACCAGCCTCGATATCAACTCCGGCTTTCTTGTAATCCATATGTATTTCCTCCTGGAGAATCTTATGTTCTCGGACATTCTCTGCACATTCTGCATGCTGCATACGCGATCATGTCCCGATTTCTATATTTTTTATGCTTATATGAGTTTACACTGTGTCTTCATCAGACCCTGCTGGAAACACAATGCCCGGCAGCTACTCCCTTTTCTGTCTGCGGGAACTCTGTTTTTAATATCTCTGTTACTTGTCATTTTTTCATGGAAGCAAGATACTCTTTGTATCCGATCTTGTCGAGCTTCTCAGCCTTGCTCTCAACTTCCGTCTTCATCTTCTCGGAATAAGCTTTTAATTTTTCAAGGAGTTCCGGATCGGATGCCGCAAGGATCTTTGCCGCAAGGATTCCGGCGTTCTTTCCTCCGTTGATCGCTACGGTCGCTACCGGGATTCCGGACGGCATCTGTACGATAGAATAGAGGGAATCCACGCCGCCTAAGTCAGAAGTCTTCATCGGGATTCCGATGACCGGAAGCGGGAAGATCGCTGCGCACATACCCGGAAGATGAGCTGCCTTGCCTGCGCCGGCGATAATGACCTTCATGCCTTTGCTCTCGGCGCTCTTCGCGTACTCGAAAAATGTATCCGGCTCTCTGTGAGCGGAAATGATCGTCATTTCAAAATCAATACCAAACTGTTCCAGTACCTCGGCAGCCTGTGCCATAATCGGCATATCAGAGTCACTGCCCATTACAATTCCAACTTTTGCCATTGTTTTTTCTCCTTATGAGTGTAACGATTATTGATAAGTAATTCTAATAAATAGCTTTTTAGTAACAATATTTCCTTATCAATCATAATACAAGGTTTTTTTATGCGCGTCAAGTAGGAATCCGTAGATTCTGCCAACTTCATGCAGTGATGTGATACTGCAAAATATAATATTCTTCCCATCCATCGGTCTGTCAGCGGCTTTTTCTGGGATCACAAGTGTCCAAACTCAGTGTAATTATGTAAAAACACCCTGAAATACATAAATGAATTACATATTTCAGGGTGTCCTGTCATCAGCTGCATAACCACTGTGTTCATAATTTTCTCTATGCTATTCCGGTCTTGCAGTCTGATAAAACTTTTTGTAACGATTCTGTATCTTCACAGTTACAACTTTTTCTTATTTTTCATCCAGCGGCCTATTTAATTCATCCAGCCCCGCCAGCACAAACCTTCCGTCCAGAATAATATCTGTCTTCGTTCCGTCTGTATGGACTGCGGAAATTCTCTCCAGCTCCTTATATGGAATCGTGATATCCGTGTGGACACCGAAGTACGCCTTCGAGACATCTTCCTTCCTTAATATAGAAACTTCGTTGTCTCTCGCGATCATCTCCTTGCCGTCCGGATTGTACATCGGGCTGTCCTCAGACCAGCTGTAGCAGGTGTCGCCAACTGCAAAGTGCGGTCCCATCTTCTCGACGATAAGGATCGGCAGACGGTCCAGAATTCCAAACTTCTCCGCCATGGCGTAGGCCGTCGTGTTCGTTCCGATGGCAAACTCGCCGAGGGGCAGCGTCTCATGACCATTCATGATTCCCTGCACAATAAGGCGGTGTCCGGCTTCCTGATCGATCACTCCATTTTCCACGAAGTTATCGCATACCGCTGAAACCACACGGCCGTCCTTGAATTCCATGCGGAGATTCCGGTACTGGATATCTCCGATATAAACCGTTCCCACATTTAAGATTCCGTTCGTTCCCGCAAGCTTCGGGGAAGTGAACACCTCGCCAAGCGGAATATTTACATCCGCCACACAGTTCTCAAACTTCGTCTGCTTTTCCGGGTTGGAAATCGCAGCCAGCTGGACCTGCATGTTCGTCTGGTTCTCCCCTTTTCCGGTGATCTCCACATACTCCGCCGTATCGAGAACATCAATGATCTTCTGCTGCATGTCACGGTAAAGTTCGTAATCCAGGGTGTTGATCCGGATCGTCTCCTTAAAGATCTCCGGGAACAGTTCCCCGATTGCCGGAACCGGGAACGCGATGATCGTAAAGCTCGTCTCATCCCCCGGAATATATTCGTTCACCACCGGCATAGAGAGATTCCTGTACTCCAGATAAAGGTTCTGCTGTTTCTCCGTAAACGCCCATGCCTCCGGCTTATTCACCGGATCAAAGCCCGGCTCGCCGAAGGTCTCGATGACCGCCGGTCCCGCGTAAGCGGCTGCGTCCTCTTTATACTGCTCGTAGGCCGTCTTTAAGACACCGATCTTCCGGTCACGGAACGCCTTATCCATATAGACTGCGCTGTCATAACGATGGTCATAATCATACTGTCTGTTCGGGGAAGAGGATGCGTATCCGCTGTGTCCTGCCGGATTCCGGTTGATGCTGCCCACAGCACTTCTGCAAAAGATCACCGAAAGCCCCGCTGACTCGAAATTTTTTACTGCCTGGCGTACCATGCGTTCAAAACCGATCGGATAACGCACTGACACCGTCTTCTTCTTCGAAAGATCCCGGCCCATGACCTCAAATCCACGGATATATCCGTCAGTATAGGTATCTGCCATCTTCCTGATCTCTTCCTCCGGCAGGCTGTTTAAGAACGCCGCTGTCTTCTCCTCTTCCGGGGAAATATACGCACCGAACCGGTAGAGATACGAGAGATCGGAAAGGTCACTCTCCATGATGATCTTTTTCGCGAAGTCAAGCTTTGGATCCACGCCTTCCTGTACACGGTAAGTCAGAGTCACATCACAGTAGTCGCTGGCGCTCCAGTAGAGCACGTCCTTGATCTCCTTCGCTGCCGGAAGTGTCTCGCCCTCAAAGAGGTTGTAGATCTCGATCAGTGCCTCGTTTCCGATCACGAGATCCAGAACACGTCCCTCAAACGCGTAAATGATATCCCCGCGGATCTCCGCATAGAGATAGGAAAGAAGCTTTCCGTACTCCTCCCCCAGCGTCTTCACCGCGTAAGCCGGATTCGTATAGCTTGTCTCATAGTTTTCCGGAAGAACATCCACATAGAGCTTATGATTTAACGTTCTTCCCTCTTCCAGTGTCATCTGCTCCAGACTTCCGTCCTCTTTCGCCTTTAAGACCTCGCCGCACTGGATAATGAACTCTGTCACTTTTCTAAAATAATCCCGGTAGTTTTCCGGTACCGTCTCTTCCGTCAGAATTTCCTGGATCCGCGCCATGGAAAGGTCATAGCGCTCTCTGATCAGATCTTGTTCCATGTGTCATGCCTCCATTTCACGTTCATTTTCCGCACCTGAAAAAGATGCGCTCCGGACCGCTGTTCCCGGTTCCGCCCTGTCATCTTTACAGCGCAAACACGATCATCAGTACCCACACCAGCAGCAGGATCCCCGCCGCCGCAAGGCTGATCTTCGCCAGAAGATAATTCTTCTCTTTCTCCATCATGGCAAATACACCATAGACCACCGATGACACCGCAATGATAATACTGCAAAAACCCAGAGCCGCAGCCGCAAGCGGTGCATTCCCCTGGGTATAGTACGAAAAGCTGATGGCGGCGGCATAAAAGACAAGTGCCGCCGCTGCGAGCCCTGCCGCCACAAAACTGTTCTTTGCAAACGGCTTTTTAATATACGATACTTTATTTCCGATTCGTTCCACTGTATCTCTCCCAAACGCCTCTCGCAAGGACAAAAATAATATACCCGGCAAAACCACCGATGGTATTTAAGAGCAGGTCATCCACATCAAAGCTTCCGACTTTGCCGACAAGCTGCATCGTCTCCACAAGAAGACTCATGGCAAAGCTTAAGAGTACTGTGATATACCAGTGTCTCGTCCGCACCCAGATGACCGGCAGAAAAAAGCCAAAGGGCATAAATGCCAGCACGTTGCCGAAAATATTCAAGAACACCGCGCGCCAGCCAAGAATGTTCCTGTATAAAAGAAAGCGCCGAATCTCTTTAAAAAGGGTCAGGTTGTAGGAATATTCGGCCCTCGCGTCGGGGCTGCGCCCCATTTCTTCGGCGAAAAACAGGAAATATGTCAGCAGAACCAGATACAGGACGAAAAGAACCGCCCCGAGAATCCGATGTCTGTGTTTTTTCATTTTTAAAATTCTCCATTTCCACCAAAACAGGGGTCCTGTTTCGTGGTCCTTCTCTCCGGATACTCTCCGAATTTTTAAGCAGGAAAGGAGATGCCGCCATAAAGGCCACATCTCCCACTCCGTTCATCTCACTTTTCAGGCATGCTTCACCGCTCTTTTTGTTTGCACAGCCGCGTTAAAACCGCCCTGATCCGATTAAAACGTGATCTCAGATTTTCTCTTAAGAAGCAGTGCCCCGTTCACGATCGCGATGATTCCGGCAGCAAGTCCGACAGAGGCAACAATAACTCCGACCGCGATGCTCGCTGCCCCTGTGTTTCTCATGGTCTTATAAATCTTTTCCATAAAACCGCTCCTTCTTATTTTACGCCATACTGCTCATAGTATGCGTCGATCGCAGCTTTTAATGTGTCGTCGATGATAACTTTTCCCTTGTACTCTTTATTGTAGAGGTGCTCAACAACTTCCTTCATGGTTACGATCGCTGTTGTGCGGAAACCGTATTTCTCCTGGATCTCGGTAAGAGCGGACTTCTCGCCTTTACCTCTCTCGCAGCGGTCTACGGATACAACAAGACCGAGAACATCGACATCGCCCTGTGCCTTGATGATCGGAAGTGTCTCCTCGATGGATGTACCCGCTGTTGTCACGTCCTCGATGATAACGACCTTGTCACCGTCAGCGATCGGGCTGCCGAGAAGGATTCCCTTGTCACCGTGGTCTTTTACTTCTTTTCTGTTGGAGCAGTACTTGATGTCCGCGCCGAAGTGCTCGCTGATCGCCATGCTTGTTGCAACGGTCAGCGGGATTCCCTTGTAAGCCGGTCCAAAGAGAACATCGAAGTCTGTTCCGAATGTATCATTGATTGCCTTCGCGTAGTACTCGCCGAGCTTTCTGAGCTGGGCGCCTGTGCGGTAGAAGCCTGTGTTTACGAAAAACGGTGTCTTTCTTCCGCTCTTTGTTACGAAATCTCCAAATTTTAATACGCCGCAATCAACCATGAATTCAATAAATTCCTGCTTGTACTTTTCCATGACCTAAAAACTTCCTTTCAAAATAATATTCTTAGTGCACAGCACCAATTAACTCGTGGATATCTTCCACACCGTACTTCTTCATGTACGCCTCGATGCCCTCGATCACCTGGATCGTCGTATCCGGGTTGATGAAACTCGCGGTTCCGATGGACACTGCTGTCGCACCTGCGAGGATGAACTCCAGCGCGTCCTCAGCCGTCATAATGCCGCCCATTCCGATCACCGGGATCTTCACAGCGTTTGCGACCTGATATACCATGCGGACAGCCACCGGTTTGATCGCCGGGCCGGACATACCGCCGGTCTTGTTTGCCAGGGCGAATATACGCTTGTTGATATCGATCTTCATTCCCGTGATGGTGTTGATCAGAGATACCACATCAGCTCCGCCTGCCTCAACGGCTCTCGCCATCTCAGCGATATCCGTAACGTTCGGGGAGAGCTTCATGATCACCGGCTGCTTTGCGACCTTCTTTACCGCCTTTGTGATCTGTTCCGCGCATTTCGGATCCTGGCCGAATGCGATTCCGCCCTCTTTTACGTTCGGGCAGGAGATATTGATCTCGAGCATATCCACGTCAGCGTCAGCGAGACGCTCCACAACATCCACATAGTCGCTCTCGGACTTTCCGCAGACATTAACGATGATCTTTGTGTCATGCTGTCTTAAGAACGGAACGTCGCGCTTCATGAACACGTCGACGCCTGGTCCCTGAAGACCGATCGCATTTAACATTCCGCCGTAAACTTCTGTCACACGCGGGGTCGGATTTCCCGGCCACGGCACGTTTGCGATTCCTTTTGTTACAACAGCGCCGAGACGGTCAAGATCGATCATCTCGCCGTATTCCATACCGGAACCAAAGGTACCGGAACAGGTCATAACCGGGTTCTTTAACTCTACACCGGCAAGTGTTACTTTTGTATTCATGCCTGCTCCTCCTTCTTGATCATGATGCCGGAGGCGATGCGCTCGCGCTGCTCATCCGGAGTCAGAAGTTCTACCTCTTCAGCGCGGAATACCGGACCGTCCTTGCAGATTCTCTTGTTTCTCACGTTACTGTGCTCATCAATGTCCTTGCTGTGGCATACACAGCCAAGACAGGCACCGATTCCGCATGCCATCTTTTCTTCCAGAGAGATATAGCACTCGATCCCGTTCTCCATTGCGTAGGTCTTTAATGCCTTCAACATCGGAGTTGGTCCGCATGCGTAGATAATATCCGCGGTAAGCTTCTCCGCGCGGATCGCGTCGATGACATTTCCCTTTGTTCCGACACTTCCATCCTCTGTCGCGATCACGACATCGGCGTATTTGCGAAGCTCGTCCGCGAGGAAGGTCTCTTTATCTCTGTAACCGATGACTGCTGTCTTCTCGCAGTCAAGGTTCTTAGCAAGCTCTAACATCGGCGGGATTCCGATTCCGCCGCCGATCAGGAATGCTTTTTTCTTCTTTAAGGGGAATCCATTTCCCAGCGGTCCCATAATATCGAGGGTATCGCCTTCCTTGTATGCGGAAAATTCCTTTGTTCCGGCTCCCGCGATGCGGTAAACGATCCGAAGTCTTCCATTCTCCTTGTCTGCCTCGCAGATACTGATCGGACGCGGCAGAAGCTTTGACTGGTCATTGGTGTAAACAGCGATAAACTGTCCCGGTACGGCTGCTTTTGCCATCTCCGGTGCGTCAAGCCACATGCTGTAGATTCCCTCTGCCAGTTTTTCCTGGCTGTGGATCACAGCGTTTACTTTTTTCTGTGCCATGGTTTCCTCCTGGTGGTTTACTATCAGTATTCCGGTGCTTTTCCAGCTTTCCGGAACACTGTTTTTATATGGTTACAACACATCAGCCACGGACATACGCCATGGCTGATAAATTTTCAATGTACGCAGCTGCTCAGTTCCTTCACAGCTCCGTGCAAAAATCCATCCTAAATTGACTTCGTCAATGGATTTTTGCCTGCTGCCGCAAAGCTTTCTTACGGTCAGCGCAGCAAGTGCGCAGACCTACTAAACAGTTACCAATATACTCTATTAATTATAATACGGAGTTGATATCCGCGATCATATCCACAACGGCCTGTCTGGATGCCTCTGCGAAATGTTCCGGACCGAACTTTGCGTATTTCTCCTGCTTGTACGCAGCGATGATTCCTCTGGAGGAGTTTACGACAGCTCCGAGACCATCCTCGTTGAAGCAGTGCATTAAGTCTTTCGCGGTACCGCCCTGTGCGCCGTAGCCCGGTACAAGGAAGTATGTCTTCGGCATGAGCTTTCTTAAGATCTTGCTCATCTCCGGATATGTAGCGCCCACAACAGCGCCTACGTTGCTGTAATCGCCGTCCATGCTTGCTTCGCCCCACTCAACGACCTTCTCTGCGACTAACTCGTAGAGCGGTCTTCCATCTACAAGGCGGTCCTGAAACTCGCCGCTGGACGGGTTGGATGTCTTAACGAGAACGAAAAGGCCTCTGTCCTCATCGTTGCAGACATTGACGAACGGTTTGATTCCGTCTGTTCCGAGGTACGGGTTTACGGTGATAAAATCCGTATTGAAACCGCGGCATTCATTGCTTCCAACTTTTACACTTCCGATATGTCCAACTGCATATGCGGAGGAAGTGGATCCGATATCGCCTCTCTTTACATCTCCGATCACAAGGAGTCCCTTGTTCTGGCAGTATTCGATCGTGCGGGCATATATTTTAAGACCCTCAATGCCAAACTGCTCATACATTGCAATCTGCGGTTTCACTGAGGGAATCAAATCATAAGTGTTATCAATAATTTCTTTATTAAACTGCCATACAGCCTCGGCAGCTCCTTCCATGGTCTCGCCGAAGTCCTTAAATGCTCTCTGGACAATATGGTTCGGGATATAACCTAACATAGGGTCAAGACCGACGCAGATCGGTGCCTTTGTCTTCTGAATCTTCTGTATGAGCTGACTGATCATAGTTTCCTCCTCCGATGTAGTTGCGTTTCTACAACACCTTATTCTTTCCAATTTTAGCATATGGTGTTTCCGGTTTCAAGTAGAAATGTGGTGCTTGGAAAAATTTCTGCAATTTGAGGAGAATTTGGGAATATTGTGACAGATGGGGAGGAGGCCAGACAGATGCGGTGTGGCGTTTTTCAACTATGAAACACAATCGTACAGACATACTCCCCATTCTTATAATCCTTCTTCGCAAACTGCTCCTCCACCAGTGTCTCCATATTCATCCAGTACTCTTCCGCTGCCAGCATGATATGTGACAGCATGATTCCCATGTTGAACTCCTTGAAGGCCTTCGCTCCTTTTCCGGAGAATGGGGCGGCTTTTTTCATGAAGATGTAGAGGCGGTCGGAGTAAACGACGAAGCGCCAGGGCTGGGAGTTGAAGGAGGACGGGGCGAGGCGGGCGGCGCGGAGGATCGACTTTACCTGTTCTCCCGGTTCATCCTTGAAGGCACAGAGAGCTGCCAGGGAGTTTCTGTGGGCCATGGACGAATCGCGGAACGGCTTTGCGGATGCTTTGCCGAAAGCGATCACGAGGAAACGCTTCAGTCCGTCTTTTTTATCCTCCCCTGCTTTTGTCGCTCCGAGATAGCAGGTTCCGAGTTCCTTCGATGTAAGGTAGAGGACTGCCTGCTCTGCTGCGTACCCGGCATTTCGCATGGAAAGGCGGTCGTCACCGCAATATACCGCAAGGTAATACGGCGCTTCCGTCTTCCAGAGTCCGTGGACCTTCTGCTTTCCGTTGGTGTTGTCCACGATCTCAAATTCTACCGGCTTTTCCTCATCTAAAAGCGCTACGGTTTTCAAATACCGTTTCAACGCTTCCAATCTCTCCGGCTCAATCTTTTCCATCCGGTATTCTCTGACGGAGTATCGGTTAAAAATCGCCTCATAAATACTCATAACTGCTCGCCTCTTCCCCTCATGCCGGATATTATCACTTTTCCCGGCAAACACTGCATCCTGATTTCATAATTGACAAACTGCAACTGCTCAGCAAGCCTGCATACTTGCTGCAATGATTTACATTTTGATACCTTTCAGTCCGTACTGCGTCGGTACGAACCAGAAATCCCTGACAAAAAATTTCTTTTTACGCCAGTTCTTCCATCTCATCCAGCAGATCTTTAAACACCTTCACAGCCTCATTCACAACCTCCGGCTCTTCCATGTCAAGACCTACAAGCTTCAGTAATTCCACCGGAGTCCTGGAACAGCCGCCTTTTAAGAAGCGGAAATAGCCATCCTTCGTCTCCGTGTCGCCTGCCAGGATCCGTCTCGCGATGGCCATCGCCGCCGAAAATCCTGTGGCGTACTGGTACACATAGAACTGCATGTAAAAATGCGGGATCCGCTCCCACTCGTGGTCGATATCGGAGTCGATCACGGTCTCTTTCCCATAATACTCCGAATTCAGCTCATGGTAAAGACCACAGAGCAAATCTTTTGTGAGCGGGGTTCCGTTCCAGGAAAGCTTATAAGTCTCCCACTCGAACTCCGCGAACAGGGCCTGACGGAAAAGTGTCGTGCGGAACCGTTCCGCAAGCTGGTTCACCAGATAAAACTTCTCTTTTCTGTCCTTTGCCTCGTTGATCATGTAATTTAAGAGCAGGATCTCATTGCAGGTGGAGGCCACTTCCGCCACGAAGATCCTGTATCCTGCGTAGGTGTAGCTCTGGTTCGCGTTGGAATACCAGGAGTGGATGGAATGTCCCATCTCATGGGCCAGCGTGAGGACAGAATTCAATGTCCCATCAAAGCTCATCAGCACATACGGGTGAACGCCGTAAGCGCTGTTGGAGTACGCGCCGCTTCTTTTTCCCTCATTCTCATAGACGTCGATCCAGCGGTTCTCAAATCCTGTTCTCAGGAGATTCAGATACTCCTCTCCTAACGGCTTCAGCGCCTTTAAGATCAGCTCCTGCGCCTCCTTGTAGGTGTAGGTCTTCTCATAATCTTCCGTCAGCGGCATATAGAGATCATACATGTGGAGCTCAGAGACATTCATATAGCTCTTTCTGAATTTCATGTACCGGTGCATCAGCGGCAAAGCGTTATGGACGGACTCGATCAGGTTGTCGTAAACCTTTTCCGGGATCTCATTCCCCGCCAGGTACATGGCTCTTGCGGACGGATATTTTCTCATTCTCGCATAGAAATTTCCTTGTTTGACATTTCCCTCATAGTTTGCGGCAACGGTATTTGCGAACTGACGGTAGGAGGCGTACAGGGAATGGAACGCTGCCTCGCGGACACTCCTGTCCCTGCTCTCGATGAGCTTTCCGTATCTCGCGTGGGTCACATCCACCAGCTCCCCGTTTTCATCCTTCACCGGCTCAAATTTCAGATCCGCGTTGTTGAACAGGGCAAACACCGATGATGGAGTTCCCGAGATCTCGGAGGCGGCAGCTAAGATCGCCTCCTCCTTCTCCGATAACCTGTGAGCCTTTTTCGCCAGCAGACGTTCCAGCTGTTTCTTATAGTGGGCAAGCTCCGGAGATGCAAGAAATTCTGCCATCTTCTCATCCGGGATACTTAAAATCTCCGGATCCGCGAAGGAAGATGCCGCCATCGCTTTCACAGCCAGGGACTGGACTCTCGACACCAGCGCCTGGTTCTCGCTGACGGAGGTATCCTGGTCCCGCCTCTGCATCGCATACGCATAAAGGAGAGAAAGTGTCTCGTCCACAGACTCATCATATGTCAGATAGTTCTTCAGGTATTCCGCGGAATTTCCAAGTTTTCCCCGGTATGCCTCATACTCCTGGATCCGCTCCTCCACACCGTCCATGAGTTCCTCGAACTTTTCCAGTGATTCGATCATGTCCTCCAGTTTCCAGGTATCCTGTTCTTCGATCTCTGAACGTTTCTTTACACTCTCAGCCATGGCTTTCTCTCCTTCTTAAATCAGATCTTTTTCATGATCTAATTTTTGCACAATCCCGCGCAAAAATCCATCCCATTTTTTATTTTTTCTCAAATTATTGCGTGTCCCCCCCACTCCGTTCATCACAAAGCAAAGGTCATGAATGTTCACCAGTGACAGAATTCAATGTTGGTATATTTCGTATGTAAAAGAATGTGCCCTGATACATTGATTTGCCCCGCACAGCCACATACAGCAGCTTACACATTTGCGCAGGTTCATGCATTCAGGACACATTTCTCCATTTATTGGTCGGACCAATACAGCTATAAAAATACGTCTAACGATCAGATCAATCCCGACATGATCGGCACGCTCACAACCGTCATAAGTCCTGCTACCGCGATAGACAGGCTGCTCATGGCACCTTCCACTTCACCAAGCTCCAGGGCCTTTGCTGTTCCAATAGCATGGGCGGATGTTCCCAGTGCTAGGCCTTTCGCGATCGGTTCCTTGATTCCGATGAGCTTGAACCAGCCGTCCGCAATGATATTTCCAAGAATTCCTGTGATGATGATGCTCACGATGGTCATGGTCACGATCCCACCTGCTTCCTCAGATACGCCCATTCCGATCGCTGTGGTGATGGACTTCGGAAGCAGGGATACATAGTGCACATGTTCCAGCTTAAAGATCATGGACATCACATAGACGCTGACAACGCTTCCGATGACACCCGCGGTGATCGCCGTCGCAACAGCCGTCAGGTTTCTCTTCAACAGTTCCAGCTGCTTGTAAAGCGGGATCGCAAGGCATACCGTCGCCGGGGTCAGAAAATAGCTGATATAGGACGCTCCCTCATTATAATCCGTGTAGGTGATCCCCGTGGCCTTTAAAAACGCGATTACGAGAATGATCGCCACAAGCAGCGGATTTAACACCGGCCAGCCGAATTTCTTCTTTAATTCCATACCGATCAGGTATGCGAAAAGACTGACAAATACTCCAAAATATAACGGCATCTCTATTTCTCCCCTTTCTTCTGTCTCTTGATGATCCACTCTGCCGTCACTCCGGTGATGGACATGACGATGAATGTGGTCACGAAGGTAATGATGAGCATCGGGATCATGACAGCCTTCAGCTCTTCGATTTTATCAATAATTCCCACAGCCGCCGGGATAAACATCACCGGCATCAGATCCAGAAGCAGGTTTCCCGTAACTTCCACGTCAGAGAGCTTAATGATTCCGCTGCACAGACCGCCAAGAAGAATGAACAGACCATATACTCCGGCAGGTACCGGAAGCGGAATGAACTTATTTAAGAGTTCTCCGACCATTGTGATCCCGAAGATGATCACAATTTCCTTCACGTACTTCATAATGTTTCCTCCTCATTTTGTTGTCTCACGCAAAGACTAGCAACCATTTTAGCACCGCTTATGCGGAACGGCAATAGAAAAAAGCACGGAATTTTTCTTGAATTGGTCGATTTTTCTGTATATACTTATGTTCATGATATTGGAGACAAAAAGCTTTTACTCTCTCCGATACAGGACCACTCCGCACTGCGTGCTCTGGCAATCTGTAAAGCATTCCACTGCCCGGAATCAGTATGGTATTCCAGTAAATGACTTTCGGAAATTTTCCGGCTTTTTTCAGGAGGATTTTTTTATGAAATTACACAGGGTCCATTCCCTTGATTCTTCCCAGATCAGACAGCTCCAAACCATGGTAAATAAATGCACCGGTTCTGACGGAACCAGACTTTCGTTCCCGTTTGATGAGGCTGATCTCTTTCTCTATTTTGAACACGGCGGTTCCATCGTCTCCGCCATCGCTTTTATCCCTATAGAGGGCCTGCTCTATGAATGCTCTGCCTTCACGGATCCGGAGTTTCGCGGTCATGGACTCTTTTCTGGACTTCTGGATGCGGGAATCGGTGAACTTCCGGAAGATTCGGAGTTGATTTTTTATGCGGATAAGAGAAATTCTGCCGCTGCTGCCGTTCTGGAGGCGATCGGAGCAGAAATGAATTCCGAAGAACATATGATGAAGCTGCTGCCAGAAAACTTTTCCATTATTGACTGCCGCTCCAGCCAGACAGGATCCGATGTCAGTGCCCTTGATTTAATTGCTGATATTCACTCGGAATGTCTGAATCTTGACGGCACTCTGACTCTCCGCTTTCACTCTGACCACGCCGTTATCAGCTTCTCCGTCTTCCCTTCCCACTACTACCTCTATGGCTTTGAAGTGGAAGAATCCTGCCGCGGTAAGGGATATGGGACAAAGTTTTTAAGTACAGTACTTGCACAGTTGCTGAACGGTAACGCAGCCTCCATCGAGCATTCACCACTTTCGCCGGAAACTTCGTACCATATTTCAGACGTGAGAAGCGCAGGTGCCGCTGCTGACAATACTGCCCCACGCCCGGTCCTTCTCCAGGTATCCGGCGGCAACGCCCCGGCTCTCACCCTATACAAAAAAACAGGGTTCCGTATCACCGAAACCCTGTGCTGCTATCTCTATTAAGTTATACCTTATCGGGACTGCTGTGGACTTTACGCTTCCGCAGTCCCCGAACCGCTCCTTACATCGGATCCTTATCGAACTGGAGCAGATTTTCCTTACTCTCCCGGTCCTCGATCTTCCGGCGGAGCGACAGCATCTTTAGATCTGTCTGCGCGATCACCTCAGCGCATTCCTTCAGCTCTTCACTGATCTCACTTGCATCTTCCACATCTTTCTTATACTTCATCTGGTGGTCCAGACTAGCCCAGAAATCCATCGCGATGGTCCGGATCTGGACCTCCACGCGCATATTTTCTTTCCGGTCGGAAAAGAATACCGGAACCTCGATGATCATATGGTAACTGCGGTATCCGTTGACCTTCGGGCATCGGATATAATCCTTTACCATAAGGACATTGATATCATCCTGGCGTGCTAACATCTCAGCCACCGTATAGATATCGTCCACGAAGGAACAGATCACGCGGATCCCCGCCACATCGTAAAGGTTCTCCCGTACCGATTTTACGGAGATCGGGAAACCGCGGCGGTGAAGCTTCTCAATAATACTCTCCGGCTTCTTCACCCTGGATTTGATCATCTGGATCGGGTTTCTCTGATTCCGGATCGCCAGATCATCGTTCAATACCTCTAATTTCGTCTTCACTTCCCGGATCGCACATGTGTAACGCATATTCAATTCCCGGAACTGACGTGCCTCATTTAAAAAACTCTCCGGGATCTCGATCGTTCCCGGCGCGTTGACAGCAGACTGATACAGTTCGCCGTTTGGGTTCATACTGATGTTCATTGGTAGCTTCCTGCACTTTCCTGATTTTATTTATACTGGCAGATCTTGTCCAGATATCTGCCGCCATGCCGCGAAAAGCTGCTTTGCTTCCGCCCTGCAAGATTTTCATAATTACGCGTAACTGTTCAGTACCCTCACAGTTACGCGCAAAAATCCATTCCAAATCGGCTGCGCCGATAGGATTTTTGCCTTCCAGCCTAATTTTTCTTACGGTCAGCGCAGTAAATGCGCAGACCTACTGAACAGTTACAATTATTCTATATTATACAGGAAATTCTCACATATGACAATGGGAAAATATAGGGCGTTTTATACAATACGTCCAAAAACATTGGCTGAAATTCTTCCTCTTTCCTTTACTTTCCTCCTGTTCCATGCTATGATAGCAATAGAATAATTTCAGTTATATCCGAAAAATTTTTCGTGAATTCAGGAGGAAACGTAAATGAAAACACTTGGCTACTACAACGGCAAATTCGGGCCTCTGGAAGAGATGACCGTTCCGATGAACGACCGCGCATGTTACTTCGGAGACGGAGTATACGAGGCAACGCTGGCAAGAAATGGAAAGATCTTCGCCCTGAAAGATCATCTGGACCGTTTTTTCAACAGCGCAGGTCTGATCAAGATCGATATTCCCTATACTAAAGACGAGCTGGCAGCAATTCTCTATGATATGCTGGCAAAGATGGACGATAAGGATATCTTCATCTACTGGCAGATGACCCGGGGAACCGGTATCCGTCAGCACCAGTTCCCGGAAAAAGGAACAAAGCCGAATCTCTGGATCTTCATGAAACCTGGAAAACCGGCCGACTCCGGCAAACGCTTAAAGCTCACTGATATGGAGGATACGCGTTTCCTGCACTGCAATATCAAGACTCTGAACCTTCTTGTCAACGTCATGGCTGCAGAGAAAGCGGAGTCCCTCGGATGCGGCGAATGTGTCTTCCACCGCGGCGATATCGTCACTGAGTGCGCCCACAGCAACGTCTCCATCATCAAGGACGGCGTATTTAAGACCCACCCGACAGACCACTATATTTTACCGGGAATCACAAGAATGCACATCATCCAGATCTGCAAGGATAACGGAATCATCGTCGACGAGACACCATTTACCATGGCAGAACTCATGGATGCCGACGAGATCATTGTCTCCAGCTCCACAAAATTCTGCTCCCCGGCCTGCGAGATGAATGGCACTCCGATCGGAGGAAAGGCACCGGAGTTAGTGGATCTGATCCAGAAGAAGTATACGGAAAAATTTGAAAATGAGACCATGTAAATGATCAGGGGCTGCCGCTCAGCGATATTCACATATCACTGAGACGGCAGCCCCATTTTTATCCGTAACTGTTCAGTACCCTCACAGTTACATACAAAAATCCATTCCAGATCGGCTGCGCCGATGGGATTTTTACCTTCCAGCCCAAGTTTTCTTACGGTCAGCGCAGCAAGTGCGCAGACCTACTGAACAGTTACCCTTATCCATCTTTTCTCTGGAACACGCCTCCAATTCCAAGCTCCATCCGGTACTTGGCAACGGTTCTTCTCGATATCGGCATTCCTGCATCCTGTAAGAGACCCGCGAGCTGTTCATCGCTCCAGGGCTTTTTCTTATCCTCCGCCGCAACCAGTTCTTTCAGCTTTGTCTTTACTGTATTTCTGCTCACATCGCCGTTTCCGTCCGATGAGACGATTCCAGTCGTAAATAAGCTGCGGAACAGGACACATCCCGACGGCACTCTCAGATATTTGTCACGGATCGCGCGGCTGACCGTGGATTTGTGGATCTCCAGTACATCGCCGATATCCTCCAGTGTCATCGGTTTCAGCTGACCTTTTCCGAGGAAATAATCTTCTTGTCGTTTCAGGATTTCCCGTGTGATTCCCAAAATTGTTGTTCTGCGCTGCTCCACCGCGTTCATAATAAAGCGGGCTCTGCGCAGTTTATTCTCAAAATATGATTTTAATTCCTCATCCTGGGCGGTCTCCATCATATGAATGTAGAAATCGCTGACCTGGAGATTTCCAGTCCATTTATCATTCAGTTCGATGTTCCACTGCCCATCCTGAAACTCCAGGATCACATCCGGGAGAATATATTGGGCTTTCTCACCGCCGATCCCATTTAATGGGCGCGGATTTAAGTTCTTGATCACATGGATCAGTTTTCTCACCTCTGCTGAAGAGATTTTCAAGCCCCGCGAGATCGTGCTGATCTTTCCTTCCGCGATGTCTTGGAGATGGTTCCTTATTATGTCGGACAGGAGTTCTTCCTCGTCCATCCCACGAACCTGCATCAGAAGACATTCTTCAAGTCCTGACGCAAAGAGTCCCTGCGGCTCCAGCTCCTTCAACATAGAGAGAACTTCCTCCACCTGTTCTTCCGCAACTCCAAGATCTTTCGCAATATCTTTAGGCGGAATCATCAGATATCCACTCTGTTCCAGGGACTGGATACAGAAGTCCACGATCTTTCGTTCCGTCTCCCCGATCTGCTCCCACTGGAGCTGCGTATTCACAAGGTCTTCCAATGATTTCTCGCTGTCCTCAATCTCGTACAGCTCATTTTCCCTTCTCTCATCCCGGTCTGTACCATTGTAAAACCGTTCCGTCTCTTTATAGGTAATCGGCGCTGCTTCTTCTTTTCCCGATGTATATTCCACCAGCGGATTTTCGATCTCCTCATTCTGCAGAAAATCCTTTAACTCCATCATGGACATTGCCAGAATATTCAGAGACTCTACCTGAAGCTGCGAAAGCTGCTGCTTTGTCTGCAATGAAATTCCTGTCTTTATCTCCATGTCTCTTTACTCCACTCCGTTCTTCTCACAAAATTCTGCCAGACAGCATTTGTCACAGTACGGTTTCGTCCGCGCTGTACAGACAGCCCGGCCATGTTCTACAAGTCTGTGGCAGAAATCATTGCCCTCTTCCGGCGGGATGATCTTCCAGAGAGCCATCTCCACTTTTTTCGGCTCCTTGATCCCGTCCACAAGACCGATCCGGTTCGTCAGGCGGATACAGTGGGTATCAGTGACGATCGCCGGTTTCCCGAATACATCCCCCATAATAAGGTTTGCACTCTTTCTTCCAACGCCCGGAAGCTTTAAGAGGGCATCAAAATCGTCCGGTACGTTTCCGTGATACTGCTCGTAAAGAATCTTCATGCAGGCGCTGATGTCCCGGGCCTTGCTTCTTCCAAGGCCGCAGGGGCGGACGATCTCCTCGATCTCGTCCACATCTGCTTCCGCCAATGCCTTCACATCCGGAAACTTTTTGTAGAGATCCTGGACTACCACATTGACTCTGGCGTCGGTACACTGAGCCGCAAGACGGACACTGACTAAAAGTTTCCACGCCTCGTTGTAATCCAGGGTGCAGCCGGCATCCGGGTATTCTTTTTTTAATGCCGCAATCACTTTTGCCGCAAGTTCCTTCTTTTCTTCAAGTGTTTTTTCCATATGTATGCTCCTGTATATTTCCTGCCTGTTTTCCCCGCATGTCCAAAATCAGCTGCCGTTTATGTTTTTCATAGACACCAGCCAAAATTTTCTTCGGCAGTTGTTCTAGAATTTGATGCTGTCCGCAATTTTCTGGCAGTCAGTTTTTCTGATTCAGCTGATCCAGCACGTCCTGGACCGTCATATATTCCACATGTTCCGGCATCTCGATCGTCACGCCGAACCGGTCATCCACTTCCGATATAAAGTATACGATCAGGAAGGAATCAAGCCCGAGATCACTGATCAGAAATGCGTCTTTTTCGATCGGTGTGTCGATGTACGCTTCCAGGATCTCTCCGAGAATTTTCAGTTCTTCCTGTTCTGTCAGATCATTTTTTTGAGGATCCATTTATCCACCTCCGTTTATGTGCTCCCAGGATCTGAACATCCAGGAAGACGAAGTTACGTTCCTTTTAGTATAACGCTGAAATGTCTGGTTTACAATGATTTTCCTTTTAAAAAGATGCCGCATGCCAAATCGGCAAAATCCACTACCACCACTGTACTGTACGGAATTTTCAGTTCAGAAAATTTCTACCCGTGTACAGTAATCTGCAATGCACACCAGTATGAAATTGCTTGCCGCCGCGAACATCTATGCCAGGCATATGGATGTGCCAAGACATATTTAGAACATGATTTTCCGAGATATAAAACTCATTCCACTATAAGAAATCCCGGGTTCTGCTGTCCTGTCATAACTCCGATTTCTGTTAAAATTACTTCTCAAAATTTGAATATTTTGGAAAAAGGTATGGACGAAACATGATTTTTGTGAGAAAATGAAACGGGTATGATGTGATTTTTTTAACGAGCATTAAGAACCATATATTGAAAGGAGTCTCAACATGATTTATTCACATGAAGTAGAACAGATGTGCACGGTTGCGCAGGGCGTGAACCATGGCGCAGCTCCGATCCCGGAGGAAGCGAAATGGGTACAGTCTAAGGAAATCAAAGACATTTCCGGTCTGACACACGGTATTGGCTGGTGTGCTCCGCAGCAGGGTGCCTGTAAGCTGACCCTGAATGTAAAAGAGGGTATCATTCAGGAAGCACTTGTAGAAACCATCGGATGTTCCGGTATGACCCACTCCGCAGCTATGGCAGCAGAGATCCTTCCGGGCAGAACGATCCTCGAAGCATTAAACACAGACCTTGTCTGTGATGCGATCAATACAGCAATGAGAGAGCTCTTCCTCCAGATCGTTTACGGAAGAACTCAGAGCGCATTCTCCGAAGAAGGACTTCCGATCGGCGCAGGTCTTGAGGACCTTGGTAAAGGTCTCCGTTCCCAGGTTGGTACCATGTACGGTACTTTAAAGAAGGGACCGCGTTATCTTGAGATGGCTGAAGGCTATGTAACCGGTATCGCTCTTGACGCTGAGGACCAGATCATCGGCTACCAGTTCGTAAATCTTGGTAAGATGACTGACTTCATCAAAAAAGGCGACGATCCGACAACTGCTTACGAGAAGGCAAAAGGACAGTACGGCCGCGTAGCAGATGCAGTGAAGATCATTGATCCGCGTCAGGAGTAAAGTAAAATTTCACGCCTTGTGGGAAATTTTACGCTACGCAAACGGAGCAGCGCGGAGTTCGCGTTTCCCGTTTTCACAAAGAAGAACTGACGTGACATTTCCGTGAGGTTTAATGGAAGAAGGAGAATAAAATGGCATTATTTGAATCCTATGAGAGAAGAATTGACAAGATCAATTCCGTATTAAACAGCTATGGCATCGCATCCATCGAAGAAGCTGAGAAGATCACAAAGGATGCTGGCCTTAACGTATATGATCAGGTAAAGAAGATCCAGCCGATCTGCTTTGAGAACGCATGCTGGGCTTACACGGTAGGCGCTGCGATCGCGATCAAGAAAGGCTGCCGCCGTGCCGCAGACGCTGCTGCTGCAATCGGTGAAGGTCTTCAGGCTTTCTGCATCCCGGGTTCCGTTGCTGACCAGCGAAAAGTAGGTCTTGGACATGGTAACCTCGGTAAAATGCTCCTTGAGGAAGAGACTGACTGCTTCTGCTTCCTTGCAGGACACGAATCCTTCGCTGCTGCAGAGGGTGCGATCGGTATCGCAGAGAAGGCAAACAAGGTTCGTAAAAAACCGCTCCGCGTTATCTTAAACGGTCTTGGAAAAGATGCAGCACAGATCATCTCCCGTATCAACGGCTTCACATATGTTGAGACAAAGATGAACTACTATACCGGCGAGGTTGAGGAAGTATTCCGCAAATGCTACTCCACAGATCCGGAAAGCCCGCGCGCAAAGGTAAACTGCTACGGTGCTAACGACGTAACAGAGGGCGTTGCAATCATGTGGAAAGAGGGCGTAGACGTTTCCATCACCGGTAACTCCACAAACCCGACACGTTTCCAGCATCCGGTTGCAGGTACATACAAAAAGGAATGCGTAGAAAAAGGCAAGAAGTACTTCTCCGTAGCATCCGGCGGCGGCACAGGCCGTACCCTTCACCCGGATAACATGGCAGCAGGTCCGGCTTCCTACGGTATGACAGATACCATGGGTCGTATGCACTCTGACGCCCAGTTCGCAGGTTCCTCCTCCGTTCCGGCTCACGTTGAGATGATGGGTCTGATCGGTATGGGCAACAACCCGATGGTTGGTGCGACAGTTGCTGTTGCTGTTTCCGTACAGCAGGCTGCTGATGAAGGAAAGTTCTAAAAAATCCTTATTTTATGGGACTTTTTCAAGTCGTTCATAGTGTGGGATAGTAATAAAAAGTCGTTCATTTGTCGATTATTTGTCGATTATTTGTATACCACACTTGTATACCAAAGAATCTGACCGCAGAGAGTATTCCCTGCGGTCTTTTTTTATCAATATTTTGCATTCTTCATCATGAATAAAAACCTGTTTATTTGCGTAATATTTGGGCGATTTTACCCCATTTGACTATCTTCGCTCAATAGGATATAGTAATTACAAGATGATGACCGGCCGGAATTCATAATAAAAAGGGCAGTCGCAACAGGCTGGCTACCAACGCACGACTACCCTTCCGTCACCTGTATACCCAGGATCCTTACATAATTGTATAAGGTTCCGCCCATTATTTCAAGGGGGGAATACTATGTTTGATTTAGGAAAAGACTTCCGGAGCATTTTACCCAAATTATCAGATCAGACTCTGCAGCATGTTCACGATGAGCTGAACATACATCACTCGCATTCCGTTAAGAAAATTCTGCATGACATTGAAATGGAACAGCACCGAAGATCTGAAAATTGATTTGCAAAAGCCCGGACCGTAATGGCCTGGGCTTTACCATTCTTAGCGCTTTCAAACGCTTCAAGATTCAGTGTTTACCGGCTCCATCTCATAGAAATTTCTATATTTTCCAAGAAATTTCAAAATTCTGTAACCATAATGTCTCAAATTGCCACAAATGTACTGAGCTATATCCTCGCCATCTTCAATCGTGTCTAACTCAAATTCGTCTTGGAACCATTTAAAAATATCTTCGCGAGCTACTTTTCCGTTTTTCCCTTTCATATATTCGATGAAGCGTTTAGAAATGTCTTCGATGAATTCATGAAGCACTTTTTCACCATCATCATTTAATACATATAACTCTTCATAATTTTTGTCTTTTTCAGCATATCCCTTTTCTATAAAACGCTTTACTTCAGGATACTGTTCTAAATCAAATTCCCAAAAGCCCAGGGTAAATGTATAAAAACCAGAGATCATGTTTATAGCTTCCTTGTAAGTGAATAAAGATAAATCCTGCATATGAATACCTCCACATTTTGATACATTCATCTTATCACAACACTATCTGTTCCGCAACATTTTGCAGCAGTTTTAAGAACGCACGTTCTATCATCATCTCTCTCAAAGGATATTAAGTATTATTAAGATCATCAAAACATTACTATTTACATTAAGCGAATATCTGTTTGCAAAAAAGTAAAACGGAGATTAAAAAAGTTCTCATTTGAGAGCTGTTTTTTGTGAGAAAATAAGGGGTCGAATCTGACCCCTTTAAAGAATTTACATTGCCATCATTTAGTTGTCCTGCGTTCTTCCAAACTCGATTTTCCCATGAGACAAACACTTGCAGGCATAAGCGAACCCCTCGATAAAAGCATTCTCTTCTACTTCCTGGCAGCTGTCACAGAATGTGCTGTACAGATCGTTTAACAGATTCACAGATAAAATTTCTTCCATCTTATCCGTAAGCTCTGTACCTTTCTTAAAAAACAGATCTCTGTTGTCATGATCCTTGTTCCACTGCTCATAAATCATCTTAGCAAATTCATCCATATCTATATCCTCCGAATATTTCTATTTTCCAACACCGTATTTAATAGCTGTTTCCTTGACGATTGCGATGTATCCCTCGATCAGCTTCTTATCCTCTGCGATCACATCTACGAGGGTCACTTTGTCTCTGGCTGTCTTGCTCACGCCTTCTTCTGCCATGCGTCTGCGTTTGTTTGTCAGTCTCATGCCAAGGTTTACACCCATGCGCTTTTCCAGAAGTCCGTAAATCTCATTTCTGACCTCACTGTATGCCAGTCCGCCGCCCAAGGCTATGCCGATTTTCTTGATGAGGTTCGATGTTTCCGTTCTCCATGAGTCGGAATTGATTGCCACAACCTCACGGATAGATTCCACACGGTTCTCGACCTTGCGGATCTGCTCGGCTTGTTTCTTTTGCTGAAGCTCAATACGCGCCTGCTCGTCAGCTATCGTATAAAACATTCGGAGTTCTGGCGATAACTGGGAATAATCGACACGCTTCTGTTTCTGGCGGAAATAATCATCTACTAACCGATCATACACTTCCCATGCATTGTCAGTATTCAAAGATTTTGCATGAAGGAATGCTCCTTTTTCTGTCCAGAGGTATAATGTCTTCGCATTTTTTAAACTGTCGTGATTTTCCAGACGGTTAAGGAATTTTACCTTCTCTTCATTTTCAAGCTTTATGTAATGCTTTCCTTCAACAAATCTGTCTCTGTTATGATTGAAGTTATATGAAACTGTCTTTCTATCCGCTCCATAAGCTTCCGCAAGTTGTTGTGTTGTAAGAACCAACACTCCATTAAATTCTGTTCTTTGTAATTCGTTGTACAATAAAAATACCCCTTTCAAAAAATAGTTCTTGAAAGAAGCTTCCTCAGGTGATATGATGAATTTATCAGATGGGAAACCTCTGGTTCTGAAAAGCAACCGCTCTCTCGCCAAAGTGATAGGTTGCTTTTTTATTTCTCTTCCAAAAGCAAGTCAATCCCTCTTCTTATCGCCTCGCCTTTTGAAATCATATGCTTTTCACAATATGCTTCCAATTTCGATTCTGTTTCACTATCAAGGCGAATGCTAAATCTACTCGATTTCGGATTGTCTGTTTTTGGTCGTCCTGCTGGTGACATTTCATCACCTCCATTTTTGTCACACCTTTATTATATTTATGTCACACCTAAATGTCAAGTGATTTATTATTATATTTTGTTTCCCTGAAAGATGCTCAAATTTGAGCGGCATTAAAACGTTCTCTTGTTTGCTCGACCTTGCGGATCTGCTCGGCTTGGCGCTTCTGTGCCAGCTCAAGTTTTGCCTGTTCATCAGCTATGGCGTAGAACATCTGCATCTGAGGGGATAATTGTGAGCGGTCGATTTTAGATTTCTGGTGCCGCTTCTCTACCTCGATGAAATAGCGTCGAACCTGCTTGCCCTTTTCGTTGCGTTCAAGCATCGCCATTTCCTTGGCGGTATCGAGTTTGATGATGTGATCTTGCGCCGGTCTGCCTTTCGCTAAATTTTTAGCGAAACTCTGGAAGTCTTCATTTTCAACAGCTTCACAATCGTTCAAGCGATTTTTCACCCAGTCACGATAATTACTTTTAACACCTAATGTTTCATGAAGTTCCGATCCATACACAACTTTTTCGCCGGTGCTGGTAACGTATACGGGAACTAATTCGTTCTCAATGATTTTTAAATTTGTCAATATGGTACTCCTTTCAATTTGACAAGAGCACCGAAGGAAGATATAATGATATGTAACAAGTCCTTCGGTACTTGTCGTGCTATAGTAGTTGCAAACTTTGGTCGGGGCGCAACTACTATTTTTTTAACTCCAAATACAATTTTTCGATTCCTCTCCGAATCGTTTCAACCCTAGTTTCACCATAGTAGCCTGATACATAATCAAGCTTAGCTAAGGATTCACTGTCGAACCTAACTCCTATTTGCTTTGACTTTGGGTCTTCTGATTTCGGTCGGCCTGTTCGTGGACTCATGACGTTCACCTCACTTTTTGATTCCCACAAATTCATTATACTTATTGGTAATCAAAAAGTCAACACCATTTTGTTAAAATTTGAAATTTGTCAGTGGCACATCTATGTGGATCACCGTCTTGATTTTTCAGGCCGTTACTGGTATACTTTACATACAAAGTCCATTCTGGATTTTGTTCTTCGAGCAATCACGTCTGTCGTCAAACTTACCGTGACTGCTCTTTTTTGTTCTCAAGTTTTGCCTTTACAAGTTCAGCAACAATATCCGTCATTGTCCTTTCCTCGTTTATCGCCAGATGCCTCAGTTGCTTGTAAACTTCATCTTCAAGATTCACGCATACTCTCTTCATTGTTTTTCTCCTTTCCTATATCAGCACAACGTTATTTGTTAAAACACAACTAATATGCTTTACGCAGAGCATACTACAACATCTTGTAAATGTAAATACAGGGAATTGTGCATACAATTTTACTGGTACAAATTGTTTCAATGCAACTAACCCGTTTTATGGCGCTGTTGTCAAGTGAACGTCTATGTACTACTATTCCACACTATTTAACTGCACTTTTTTCTCGTTTTTTGAATTAGTTTGTTCAACTCTGTATTTTACCTGAAAACGCTAATTATAAAATTTTTATAAACTGATTTAGGGCAAAAAAATAAGGAGCCGAAAACTCGACTCCTCTAAATAACATACTTATTCTACACTGTCGATGTCCAAGGAATATCCAAGAACTTCACCAACATCTGTGCATTTTCCCTTTACGGTGATACTATCGCCGATGCTCTTTGTCTTGATGGCATCTTTCTGTTCATCGGATTTGATGTAGCACTGAACACCCAGAATGGCGAACGGATCATCTGGCGTAATACTGATGTACTTGCCATTGCTGTCGATCACACTCAATTTACCGGTAATCTCCAGATACTGTCCCTTGTACTTGTCAGAAGCATTCATAGCGTTGCTCTTTAAATCGTTCATCATGTCAGCAACATTATAAGCCGTGTACTCGATTGGTGCTGCTGTAGTTTCTTCTACCTTTGCAGTTGTTGTACCGGCAACAGAACTGTTACTGCTCGAAGAACTGCCGCCTCCGGCGGCTGCCCCGATAATTCCCAAAGCAACGACTACGCCAACAGCGATTAAGCAGCCACGACCGCCCTGCTTCTTTTTGCATACCGGACAAACTTTGGCTTTCTTCGGAATATCGCTCTGGCAATATTTACATTTCTTGGTTTCTCCTGTGTCTTTCATGGTTCCTCCCCCTTATGCGTTGTATTGTCTGTATTATACCACCCCCCCCTAAAAATTTTGCAACACTTTTCGTAATTTAATATGCAATTTAGGGCAAAAAAATAAGGCGCGAGAAATCCCACGCCTTTACTTTAATAAAATATATGCCCGCAACTATTGCACACGAACTTGCTCTCTGTTACGATTTTGTCCTGCTTTATGACTTTTTCCTTCTTATTCACAAGAGTGAACGGTTTCAGCGGGTTGAGATTCATCGTATAGCTTGTCTTGCTCTTTCCCGGGATCACCTTTTGCTCATGATAGATTGAACAATCAGCACTTCCACATCTCGGACAGTATACCTCTTCTTTTTTACCGAATGCTAACATTCGGTAAACTCCATGGAAGTCTTCCTTTATTACTACACAATTCTTTTGATATTCACCCCACGTTTCAATTTTATAATTACATTTCGGGCAAATAAATGTGCCTGTTGGATTGTATGCCCTACACTTAGGGCATTTTACATAAAATCCTGGTTCTGGCCTTGGTTCTGGTTCCGTATTTTGAGGCTCTGCTTTCTTCTCAACCGGAATTTTCATTCCACATTCATTGCAATAGCCGTCGGCATCTATATCCTCTGATCCGCAGAATGGACACTTCTTGGATTCTGCCTCTTTTCGTGCATTCTCTATGGCTTGTATCACATATTCTGTTGGACATCCACAATTTGGACATGCCGCCGCCTTATCAGAAAATTCTTTTCCACACTCCGGGCATTTTATCAACGCCATATTTTTGCCTCCCTACTCATGATAGCCTAATTCTACCACAAGTAGGGATTTTTTCAATGGGTCAATATGCGAGATCCAACAAGCCCTTTTTTCTAAATTGTTTTTGCTTTCATCATCTAATGTATCGCTAAAGTCATTGCCTGTGCCGTCGTACTGCTAAACATTCCTGATACCGTTATAAATGCAAAAATAACGCTGATGATGATTCTGGTTCTCTTGGAAAACAATTCATATCGCCACATTGTGAAGATTCCCACTGGGTAAAAGCAAATTAGCATCAGTATCGTAAACCAAGCTTTTTCGTAAAACTTCTGCTTTTTCTCTCGACTCTGAGATACATTTGAAGTTGTATTTTCCTGATTCACTTTTTCAGATGTATGTGTCCCTCCGCCATTACTGTTCTTGTTTTCACTTTCTGTTGCGGGCAACTCTGCACCACAGCTACTGCAATGTGTCGCATGCCATGGATTCATGGTTCCACAGTATTCGCACCGCTTTTCTTTCTTGTTTTCACTCGCTAATAAATAAATCGGATACCCGCAGCCCGGGCACTCCCTCGATCTGTCCGACACCATCTTTCCGCAATCTGGACATTGTATTAAAGCCATGATTATTCCTCCCCCGTTCGTGATATTTTTATTCTATCACAAGCGAGGGATTTTGCAATAATCAGTATGCGATACCCAATTGCCGTCCTGTCTGCCTCCGAAAATCCTTTGCTCCAGATTTCCAAGCCGACACTATATCTCCCTTATCAATTACAGGCTTATTTGCGATAATCTGAAGGAGTTCATTTTGACGCCGAAGTTCTGCAATCATTTCGCTGTTAGCGCTTTGAACAGCAATCGCAATACCTTGAGTAATCTTCTCATTGTTGGCAACCGCGGTCTGACCGTTAGAGAATTTACCTACCAACTCATTATGGTTTGCCATGAATAGCCCATCTTCTGGGAATCCACCGGTCTCAAATCGTGGGAGACTCACTTCTGAAAGATGTATTCCAAAAGTTTTTCCTCCGATTTCTGGAATCCAATCTGCCACCTTTATAGAAAAGAGTTTATTGAATCCTCGAATTACTGCGTTGATCGCCCATTCACCAATAGATATGATGCCATTAAAAACACCTTTGAAAATATCCTTAATACCTTCCCACGATTGCCTCCAATCAGTGGTAAATGATCCGGTGATAAAAGTTATGATTCCTTTAAAAGCTAAACTAAGACCATCAATAAGACCACCGATTAGCTTAAAGGTTGCTTCAAAATCCGGTCCAAAACGACTTACAATATAAGAGCCTATTGGAACCAGTACGCTATTCCACAGGAATGAAAATGTATCAATGATATTCTTTATACCAGGGACAATCGTAACATTGAATATTTTCGCTAATCCCTCGAAGGTTGACGCGAAGGTTGTTCCTATGAAATTGGCAAGTGGAACAACAATATTCTTCCATAACACGGTAAATGCATCAGAAAGCACTGATATAATTGGTCTAAAAATACTGGACAGAAAATTTCCAAATGGAACCAGAACATTTTCCCATAAATTTTTAAATGTTGCCAATAAAATCGGAATTACCGTATTCCCGATGTAACTAAGTGCTGGATTTATCATGTCCTGCCAAACACTTGTGAAGACCGTTTGCAAAAAGTTTGCAAATGGTGTCAGAATGCTCTGTAGTGTTTTAAATCCATTAGAAATCGCTGGGACAACTATTCCCGCGATCTCTTGAAATGCAGACATAAAATTACCACCAATAACTTTAGCCGCATTGAAAAAGCTTGTTCGGACATCTTCATTTGTTGCAAACACATATCCAAGTCCAACCGCTAATGCCGCCGCTGCCGCCGCTAATGCTACCATTGGTGCTGATGCGGTTGCTATTGCTCCACCAGCTCCGAAGATTCCACCTTCCCCGAATATACCGGTTAATGGTGCCAATAATTCTGAGATTCCACCCAAACCAGTTTTTAATGCAATAAAGGAATTCCCCAATGCTGCTATACCTGTTACTACTGATGCAATAGCTCCAAGTGCCGTCAAGGACACTCCAATAATGCCTAACGCATATCCAATTTTCTCGGCAGTTTCCGGGCTGATTGCCTTTAATGCTGACGCAATACCGTTCAACGCATTCGGGACAACCGCATTGATGAAATCCGCGCCGATAGAAAGCAGATCTCCGAAGAACTTAATCAGCCCAGTACCGACACTCTCAGCAAACGGCTCCAGCGCCTGCCAGAAATTCCGAAGTGCATCATTGATTGCCGGGAAGTCAATCTTCATGAGGAACGCATTGATATTGTCCACAAGCATCGGCAGCCCAGTGCCTAATGTCCACTTGCCCAACGGAATAAGGAACTCTGAATAGAAATCTTTCAGCGCCGTCCATGTGAACGTACCGAGCCGGGAAAGTCCCTCGTCCCATAATGCCTTAATGGACTTGCGTGCCGGTTCAGCCGCGTCCCAGATCTTTTTGAATGCGTTCTGGATCTTATCCGCCATCTGCTGCGCAGAGTTCTCTACATTGGCAAATGCCGCATCCCATGCCTGCTGATACTCTTCGAATGCCTTATCAAAAGCAGCTGTCAGATCCGCGCCTACTCCACCGCCAGCACCGGACCCACTTCCACTGCCAGAATCGGATTTTGTACTGATAACATTCAACTTATCGAATCCCTGAAGGTTGTCTGCCATCTTCTTCGTATTCTTTGCAGCATCGCCAGTACTGTCAGCTACTCCACCTGCTGCATCTTCCATATCGCCCCAATCAGCTGCCGCAGAACCAATGGATGTGCCAAAACCACTCATTTTAATTCCGAGAAGGCTGCCAATCCATGAGAATAAGCGCTGTAATGCGATTGCCATTGCATTGAGGTACGGAAGAACCTTCGTCACGATGGGAAGGAACAAACTACCGATAGTGCGTGCCAGATTGCCGAAATTAGCCTCTAATAAACGGAGCTGGTTTGCTGGCTGATTGATAGTATCCGCGAGGTCTCCCCATGCGTACTTTGTGGACTGTAACAAGATGATGACACGCAGAAGGGCTTTCTCTTCCTGTCCTAATTTGCTGACTTTCGCATCAATTCCGAGTTCTGACAGTTTCTCCTGCAAGTTTACGTTACGAATGTTTACTCCGTATTTATCAAGTGTTCGGGACATACCGACCATGCCGGATGCCATATCATTCCAAACGCTTTCAAAATCGAGGTTTTTAACCGATGCAAGATCAGCTCCAATTTCCGTCAACGCCTGTGACAATTTGAGAGATGTCTCTGATGCAACGCCCATTGATGATGCCATCTGACCGAATGTAGCCTGATAGTTCATCAGCTTCTCTGGATCCAGTCCAAGGCTGACCTGCCCAGTCGCTTTAAGATTTCCAGAATCATCTGCTGTGAAGCCTGTCATCTTTCCTGTGACGCTTTGTGCCCGCTGTGAGAACGAATTTGCATACGCTTCAGCAGAATCATATCCTGCTTCTTTCCAACTGTTTACTGCGTTATCTGCCACCTGTGACCATGCCGCATCGAAATAGTTCAATGTCTCGATGTAATCCATCGCTTTCTCTGTGGATTTCCAAAGAGATTTCACCCCACGAATGAGCATGAAGCACCGGGCATAGAACATTCCGATTTGTGCCGCAAGTCCCTTCGTGCTTTTCATTGCCTTGCCCGCAGCCCCAGTGTACCGTGAGAGTCCTCCAGATATCGCGGATGTAGCACTTGAAACTTTAGAACCATTCGACGCCAATTGCGCCAGAGCCTGTGTCATGAGTATCGTGTTCTGACTGACCGCCGGCGCTCGTGACAACGTAGCCATCAGCTGATTTAATGCCACACCAAGATTCTGAATATTCGGAATTGCATTTCCAGCTGCTTTACCACCTAACTTTGTAATGGAAGATACCAGATTTGCAAGACCTGTAGTATCAAAACTAAGCGTACCAATCCCGTTAAGGCCAGAAACAAAGCGCAGTATCTGTCTCTTAATCGGCTCTAAGTTTTTAACGGCCTGTGTCGCTTTTGCCCCGCCAAGACGTGAAATATTATTTACGAGATTAGCAAGACTGTCAAAATTAAAAGCAACACTACCTACCGTATTCATATCTGCGATAAACGCTTTCAGCAGAGTTGATATCTGCGGTAAATTTGTAAGCGCCTGTGTCGCATTCGCTCCGCCGAGCTTGGTGACAGAATTCACCATTTTTGTGAGATTATCGGCATTGAAGGTCATCTGCCCAAGTCCGGTCATGCTTGTCGCAAATGATGTCATTGCTGTCGCTGTACTCTCAAGCCCCTGCGCATTCACTGCGGCAAGCTTATCGAGACCCTTGGCAACACGGTTGAAATCTGCCGCCTTAGTCTTGGAACTAAAGTCCTGTATGGAAGTTGCAAGCTGACTCAGCCCGTTTGCAAATCCGGACGCATTGAACCCAGACAAGCCCGTAACCGCTTTCTGAAGGCTCTCCATTTTTGCGATGAACTTGTCTAATTTCACATCAGCATTTTTCGTGCTGGCATCAATCTGGACTTTTAACTCATCAATCACGTCAGCCATGGTATTCACCTACCTTTTCTGTAAATAAAAAAAGGCGGGTGACATGACTATCACTCGCCCTTCGTGGTTTTCGATTTAACTTTGTTTTCAAGCGCACCGGCGAATCCGATGAACTTCTGAAGCTCCCGCTCTTCTGCCGCCTTGCGTTCCGCTTCTGTTTCTGGAAGGATTCTGATCGGTTTCTCTGGGTATTTGCCCTTCTGCGGACGCTTTACAAACGGCATCATATTACATACCGTCGCATCCATAGCCGCCGCCACAAGTTGTCCCATGTACCACATATCATCTAACTGTTCCTGCCTTCTCCGCGCATATGCCATAGCAAATGCTTTCAGTTTCCGCGGATTCAGATGCCAGAAAAGATCATACGGCACACCAACCATCAGAGCATACGGCAAGGTTTCTTCCTCAATTATTTTGCAGAGGTCGATTTCTCCTTGATCTGCTTGGTCTTCTCGGATCCGGACTTGGCTGTCTCCTCCGGAGCTTCCTCCGCCATCGCTTTCGCCTGGTTCTCGATCATCTTGTCCAGCCCGCTCAGTTTGAAAAAACCGTCATCTTCCATGCACTCCTTGATTAAATTGAAGAATCCCGGGAATGTCGCCGTTTCATCTGCATGCTCCTTGAAATACTGCTTAAGAAGCTTTCCTGCTTCTTTCTCGTTCATGACAGCGTTGTTTTCCAGTAAACCGGCATAGAACGCTGTGAGAACGGTATTCGGAATCTCGGAATACATATCAGCGACGCCATCAATGAGCGCTGATGCTCTTTCGGCTTTTGTTTCGTCTGCTGCACCAGATACACCGGATCTACCGAGATAGGATCCAGACATCATCTTGAACATCTTGTTGATGCAGCCTTTATGACTGGCAGCTTCAAAGCTGAACTCCAGAACATACTCTTTATCACCGATATTTAAAGTCTTCATGAATATTTACCTCCCTTAAATTCTTACACTGCGTCTGTCGGAGCAATAGCCTCAGCCCAACCAATCTCGCCAGTCGGAGTTACGTTTGCATCAACATCCCAGATAGAATCAACGTCAGCAGACGGGAAGCCTAACTTAGTTGGTGTGCAGGTAAAGAAAAAGCTCTTAGTAAGCTTCGGATGATAGAACTCCATCCACATGCGCTTATTGGATGCTGATGCGGTCTCTACATCGTCACACAGCTTCTCCCACATATCCAGTAACACCTGAGACATACCAAAGGTGATAGGCAGCGCACCACCCATATCCTTTAAGCCCTCAACGTAGGTTTTCCACTCTGTCGCATTCAGAGAGGTGGAGTCATATGTAGACGGCTCCGGGTTGGTATCCGGAATAGATTTCGGATTCGGAATATTGGTAAATGCAGTCGGCTTTGTACCGGCAGTCTCCTCGATTGCATACGCCACCTTGATGCCCGCGGTACTTAAATCAATAGCTTTTGCTGCCATAAATTTTGCCCTCCTTAAAAATAGGTAAAAAAATAGAACCATCTCCAAGATGGTCCCGTTGTCTTATAATGAATCGCCAGCGCCAAAAGTCCTTCTGAACCTTGCGAGCCAACGATACGCTTCTGTTGTGCTTGATCGGTCTATTTCTGTCGGTCCGTAGTTCGTTGTGAATCCCATCTGCCGCATTAGTTCTGCAACATGGAATATCAGCTGCTTTGCCGTGGTACTTGACTTAGAGTCATAGACTGTGATTTCAAATGAAGCCTTTATCGCGCATTGATCATTCTGAAGAGATGCGCTTGTGGTCGGTTCCCCAAGCGTTTTCACATACATATAAGGGAACGCCGGAGGCTTGTCATTCTTCGTGGTGCCGCTGCCTTTCAGATACTTCTTCAAGGTTTCGTCATTCACAAGATTAGAATAAACTCTGGATGAGATATCAATCATCAGCCAAACACCTCCTTCGCACATTCTTGAACCTTCTCACGGATAGCTACAGATGCGTTATACATCGGCATTGTAGCCTTTATACCATGCGTATAGTGCCACTTTTCATCTTCGCCCCAGTAATACCATCCATCTTCAAATGCATGGATCTGTCCCGGGAAAGTTCCGACACCGTAGCCCATCTCACCGGCTTTTGGATTGGCATTGGAGTTGTAGTGAATACCTGCACCGAACTCAACCATGAGTAGAGTAGAAATGGTGCCATAGTCATTTGACTTTTTCTGTCCCGTTGCAATCAGCATCGCCTTGCATCCAGCATCTGCCGGTCCCATATCTATACGAACTGATATCGTTTTACCCAGCGGAGACTCCGCAATATGGCTCTCTGCGACTTCCAAACCAGATTCTGCAAGTTTCTCACAGAATAGCTCCGCTTTAAGGTGGAGATCTGTCTTGTAGCCCTTGAGCTGATCAATAATGTTTTGGATTCCCTTTGCTGACAGGTCTCCGCGGATTACTTTTTTAGCCATGACCGTTTACTCCTCTGCAAGATCGTATGTCTTTGCGAAGATATCAGGCTTACATGGGTAAAATTCACCAGCAACACCTTTGATGATATAGTCTCCGATACTCGCTACATGCTCGCCTTCTAAAGTCTTAATGATCAAACCACCCTCTATAGCAAAATGATCTATACGAAAGGTCTCTCCAGAAGAAGTCATGTACTCGTCTTTCTTCTCACCATTGGTAAGAAAGTCGAACATTTCTCGCTGATTTTCACCAGTCCACTGAATTGCTTCAATTTCAACCGGCTTCTTTCTATATTTAGCCATCTGCATCCTCCGTTTTCTTTTTAATGGCGATCAATAGGGAATTAAGGCTCTTCGCCACCTTGACCACCTTGTAATCCGGATCATTGAAAAGATATCCCTCTTCATCATACTGTGGTTCTTTGTCCACAAATAGCATTGAGAGTTCATCGATGGGCAAATCCATATCGCATGAACAAATGGTCTTGTCATACTCTACATTCACGCCAAATGGATCTGTAGATGCCTCAGAACGGGCTGGAGAAACATTCGCTTTGAACAGCACCGGGCTCTTATATCCGGCTATGTACTCACCTGTTAGAAGCGGATTCCCGGTCACTGGATCGAGAACAGGATTTCCATCAAGATCCGTTTCATAAACGGGAATATTGGCATCGTAGAGCTGATACCACAGCTTGACCTTATTGCGTTTCAGTGCTCTCATCATCTTCTCTCCTTCCGGCAAAGAAAAAAGAGAGAACTAAGTCTCTCTTACTCTACGACCATCCAGTCCTCCGCAAGCATGTCTGCCTGGGATGCAAGCCACCCCATCTGTACACCACTGGTTCCCACAAACGCAATAGCGCGGTTGCCAATTGCCTCATGGTCACAGTTGACGATTTTTCCATCCGGCGTTTTATATGAAATTCCAGAAGCAAGTTGAATATACTGGTGCTTTCCATTCCAACCCTTGCGGGCAACCTTGAGCCCTTCCTTCATGTTCATGATTGCACTGCCGAAATCCATCGCATCATCCATGCACGCAAAGGCATAGTTCTCGATGCAGATCTGTTTACAGCCGGAATGAACAAGTTCATCATCATAGGTCTTGTCGATATATGCCATCTTCGCTTCGATGTTTGAATTAGAGATAACCTCTGTTTCTCCTGTCGGCATCTTTATGAAGAGTGTAACACAGACGGCTCTATCCTTCACTGACTTATAATACGCAAACAGCTCTTCTTTTCGTGTCATGATAACCTCCACTTTCCTCCCGTTTACGACGATCATGTGCTTGCCCACCACCATTTCATACACATACCCTGCATCCGACCGGGAGGTGTAGTCGGACACGCACCGTCTTTCTTATTCGTATGGATTTCCACACGTTATAACTCCTCTATTTCGAGGGGTTACATTACCTTTACCATCGGGACTACATCGAAAAAGATATCACCCTCTGAGTTGTAGGTCCGAGAGATGGAATTCTCGCTATGAGAACTCTCTCCATCAGCACCCTGCTTTGCCCAGTAATAAACAGCCGCTTCAAAGATCGTGTCCCGATACTTTTCCACGGCTTTCATTTTTTCATCGTCCGAATAACCGAACGGATAACGCTTCATACAAACCTTACGAATAGCACGATTGACAAGAATGAGCAGTACCGGCTTGTCCGACTCTGTCACCTCATCACCGAGATATGCCATAACATCAGCTAAGATTTCCGATTCCACTCATTCTCACCTCACTCTACTCTGTTTTAGATTTAACTGTTGCGCTACCTGCCTTCACAGCCTTATAACTTGCATCGCACTCTACGATGGTGATTACCTGGCCGGATGTTGCTTCGATCTCATCTGTGCCGTTCCATGCCTGCCATGTCTGTACATTCTGGTTCAGCACAACGCCTGTCGCGTTGCTTCCAACTTTGTACTTATAGGAATTGCCACTATCCTTTGCCGGGGTTACTGTGACCTTTGTTTTTCCAACTGTTGTTGTGCTCGCCACAGATGCCACTGTCAGCTTTCCAAGAGCCGGTTCGTCAGCAAGATCAGATGCAGAAATCTGATATACCTTACGAGCGAGATCACCGTTCTTCGGCATGTTTGTAGACAGTCCTGTAATCTTCGCAGCATACCACTCCGGTCCATGATCAAGACCAATCTGGCCAAAGATCTGTTTCTTAGTGCCCGCGCCAGTCTTAGCGAGTTCCTCGAGGAAGAAGTTTCCTTTGCCCGGTACCGGCTGCTCAACTGGAGCCATTACTAACGGATCAAAGACAGCGACCGTACCGGCCGGAAGATATTTAAGACTTCTAATGCCTACTGTTCCAAGTGGAGTGAGTACGGTATCGATAGCAATACCATTTACAACTCTGCCCGCATTGACGATAGTCAGACCGTTCGCCGCAGCGTCAGCATTCAGCTGCATTCTACTTGTGGCATCGAGACCGAGAATAAGTCCATCAAGAGAACCATTGCTGTCATCGATCAGTTTTAATGCCTCACAGAGAAGTAAAAAGCTAAGCGGTTTGCCATCAGCATCAATTGCGTTTGAAGTAATGGCATTCAAAAGTCCACGGGATCTGTTGGCTACGCTGTCACCTGTAGATTTCTGGTATACACCATTGATGAAGGTATACTCGATGTCCTGCGCGATTTTAGCCATCTTCGCGGCAATCTGGAAATCTTCTTCAGTCGGCGGGTTCGGCTGCTGTCCTGCAACATTGATTCCACCAAGTGTACCCATGTTGGATATCTTACCGTAAGAAATACCAACGGACTCCTGGAAAATTTGAGTGACGTTCGTTTTCTGATCCCTTGTCACAATACTGGAATCCGGAGCTGTCAGGGACTTGCTCTCAGAGATATCCGGCTGAGACCCCTGTGCTGTTTCAAACTCCTGTCCGGTCACGAACTCTGTATGGTTCGTTGATTTCCGTCTTGCTCCGATCATAGTGGAAAACGGAGTCTTTGTATTACCCTTGTTAAACAGCATCCCACTGTAATTCGGGGTATTTCCACTCATTGCATATGTATCTGCCATATTTTCTACCTATCCTTTCTATCTTTTTGCATTCATTTCGCTCTGCTGGCGAACTAAAGAAGCGTAGGCAACCATATCGCCACGCTCCTGGGCTTCTGCGATCTGCTTGGAGAGGTCCACTTTTCCAGAACCATTGCCAGCCGGAGGATTTACCTGATACTCCTTCTCCCAAGCACTCTTGAGAGATGCTTCCCGCTTATCCGCAAAGATTTTTTCATTGCTGAGAACAGTTGCATTGTCTCCGTCGTACATGGCTGTTGCGGTCTCTGTTGCAAAATCCTTATCAAAGCCTCTTTCCATGTAGGCACCAGCCAGTTCGGAAATCTTAAGAGTCCTCTCAAGATCCTGGTTCTTTTTCACCATTGCATCCCACTGTTCTTTGCGCTCTGCTTCCGCTTTCTCAGACTCTGACATCTGTTCTCTCTGCTTACGCTTATTCTCGGCAATCTGAGCAGCATACTGGTCGATGAGAGTCTTGTTTTTCTGGATCTCTCTGTCGTGATCTGCCCTCGGCATATAAAGCTCATTGAACTTCGCCTGCGCCTCTTCATCTGTCATTCCTTCGCTGTAAGCACTTCCTAAAATAGCTTTCCAATCCACCATAAATAACCTCCTGCGTTTTTAAGGCTTCTCTGCCTGTTAAAATTTGCGCTTTTATACTTCTTCTCCGAAGTTGTCTGTTGCGAAATTTGTATGGCGGCTTCTCTGCCGCATAATAAAAGCACCCATCTCTGAGTGCTTGATTTTATAATTTCCCGAACAGAGGGCTGTTTTTGCTCTGATCCGAATTATCCTGCATGATTTTATCAGCATCCGGTTTTGTCGCGTCCGTCGCAGAACTGTCGCTCGTAGCATATGATTCTTGTATCTTTTTAATCATTTCCATTGAGTCAACGGTAAACTGCTGCGGATCTGTCGTGAATGAAGCAATCTCAGTTGCCCTGAGAGGGTCGGCGCCATTCTTAAGCATTGTTGCCCATGCGTTGACCTTGTCAGTCAGATTGTATGTCTTGTTGCGGGAGAATTTAATTCCTACATCAGATACTCTCAGGCTACTGATATCCGCATCATCTTTATTCTTATCATGACGAGCAATCGCAAGCATCATCTTAATTGCGCGACGTTCAGACTGTTCAAATTCCTGTTCGCTTGTCTGCGCCCTTGAATCTGCTTCAGAGTACCCATTTGACATACTTGTTGCTGTTCCCGTGGATCCGCCCGTAGAAATGCCAAACATCGGCACACCAGAGATTTCTTGCGTTTCTCCTTTTAAGTAGTCTACATAGGATTGAATCTCTGACTGATTTAACGTCTGCGTGAGATAAGTGATTTTCGCATCTCGTCTGTCTCCAGCACTCTTCGTTACAATCATGCCGTTTCCATCTACAATCTGCTTTTTCTGATCTTCATCCAGTTCACAGTTATGGAACCACAAGAGAGATTGGACAAACTGAGCAATATCATTCGCACGATCAGAGTTAACAGTGTTAAGTTCATCCAGAATTGGAATCACGGCCTCAAAGCATCCGAAACTATCACCAAGGATGTTTCTCTCGTTGGCATACTCAATGACTGGAATTTCTCCATATACCCACGGCTTGACAGTAAATCCTTTATTGCATGATGCACGCAGGCCAATAGGACGGGTAATCTCAAAATAGTTTTTCTTGCTCCATGCGCCAATTTTGTAGGTTCCGTTATCGGTGATTGCGAACGATACGCCAAGCATTGGCTCCCGGAACGCATCATTTTTGTACACGACAAAGGCGCACATCGGATTGAGCGTCGTGATTTTGAAAAGTGATAACTCATCCTCATTGTCGTTCGGCATAATCAAACGATATCCAAGCCCACAAGTCTTAAAGCTATCAGCCAGTAAAACATCTTTAGACGATTTGCTCTGCTCCCTCAGCATCTCATTCAGCGCTGTGATTCGGTAATCGTCCTTGATTGACTCATCCTTTTTAAAGATTTTGGAAAGTATCCTTTCGAGCTTGCCTTTTAATGCCTGAATTTCTCCGGCCTGAACATATGTAATCGGATTGCTGTATTCATATCCGACCTTGAAGTTCTTTATCCGGCGTGCAACGTTGATTGCTACCCTCTCGTTAATGTCCTCTCTGATTTTCTTCTCACGATTAAGGATCGGCTGATCACCGGCAACATAGTCAAAAAGGTAAATTTCTTCCATGACATTCCATTCATGTTGAGAGAAAGCCTTGTTCAGCACTGGCAGAATGTTTTGAGGAGTTATCTCATCAACATCGGTAAACAACATTTTTCTACCTTTGGTCAGCATTCTCTCCATCACCGTCACTTTCTACCTTCTCCGGCCAAAAAGTAAGGCCACTGGAAGTCTTTCTATCTTTCAGTGGCGTATGCTTTGTTTTCCATATGAAGTTCTTTTTCTCAGATTTATTTTGTTTTTCCATATTTCTCCATAGAAAAAGGCACTCAGAACGAATCTGAATGCCCACATAATATTGACTGATATCATTTTATCATTATACGTTGGTGAAATGCGTGACTTCGGGGAAGAAATAACAATTTGAGTAACAAAGCTGATAAGACTTCCTTGTCAAGCTATGCCCTAAAGTCGGATTTAGATAGCAGCAAACTCAAAAGTATGACATTTACTGCGAGGTCCGATGAGTATGCCCAAATTTTAATAGGGAATCCTGGTATACTAATATGTGCCGTGTCCAAGGAGTATCTATTAGTGCGACAAGATAATGGTGCATGTAGAGTGATTGGAAGCATAACGCAAGTTGAATTGTCCTTTAAAAGAAATGTCGAAGTATCAGGTATTGCGTTTTATGTATGATCATTTTATAGGAACATGTTCCATTAACTTGGAGTCGGATTTGACAGCACTAATTGTTACAAATTGTTATATGCCGAGAGGCTTACGCTGGCATTTCCTGTTGCAGAAAAAGAGCATAATTTAGTTGGCGTTCCGATCTGCTCAAAATCCTACTTTAGGGCGACATCTTCCCAAAAAACGCTGGAAACATCCCAGGAAACCATGCCTAATTTGAAAGTATCGGACTGATTAGTTTGAAATGCCATTATTCTTGCAAAAGCCCCACTAGTATAAATTGTCCCTTTAAATACAATAATATAATTTTCACCAGTATGGAATGGGACTCCACCGACATCCTTAGTTAATGTAAGCATATGGACACCTTGCGGTAAGTTAATAATTATATCTATTAATGTGCCCGAGGTATAACGTAGTCCTACTCCTAACTTCTGACTCAAATTGTTAATGTATAGCTTAAAATATAGGAATTTTCGGTTAGAAACGCCAGACATTAAAGAAGGGCGGATAACCCGCCCTATAATTCGATAGCTCCGCGGCTATTTGTATGAACAGTAAATGCTCCTTCTCTCATCACTCCGTCACTTCCAAATGCAAATATTTCATTTTTAATTGCGAATAACTTATCCGTCACCATTGTGCCGCTATCAGAGAGATAATACCATTTTCCTTTATACTGAACCCACTGATTTGCAAACATGGTTCCATCAGCCCCGAACCAATACCACTTTCCATTATCGCAGTACCAGTCATTTTTCACTTTCTGACCATTTGATAAGTAGAATGACCATTTACCATTTTCATTTTTCCACCCGGTCCTTTTCTCTGAAACCATAGGAGTTAAAAATAATGCCCGTTCAGCTTCACGACGTCTCGTCAATCCTGGGAAAACTTTTCCTCCGGCTTTATTGTATTGGAGAACCTTTTCTGCAATCATTGACCGGCTTCTGGTCCCGTTTGCGGTTAATTGGTCAATGGAACCGATATTATACGCAAAGCTTACGAGTGCATCAAATTCATTTTGGTTCCACCCATATGCGGCATTATATTTTTCCACCTTCGGTCCGTACTTTTTATCGACAGACTGTCTCAACCATTCATCCGCTGTTTCCTGACTGATATGCAGTCCTTTACAGATGGTTGCACCTGTGATCGCCTTATCTGCATTTGTAGTGCCATATCCAATAGTCCAGACACCGACGCTGTCCTGATATGCTTTCAACCGGCATCCTTCAAATCTTTTAATAAGTTCTAATCCCTTTTGAGATATCTTCATAAGTGTCTTCCTTCCTATTATATTAAGAAAAGGCCCAGATTTCTCTGAGCCCTTGCAACGCCACATAACCCCGTGACCGGGAGAAAAGGATCACCTCCTCTCTACTTACCGGATTTCTGCGCCTGTGTACCAAAATAAAAACCGACAATCATGGTGAAAATAGTAAGGAATTGGTCACCTGTGATTTCTCCGGCACATGTAAGACCAATAAATCCACCTGTCAGTGCCAGTGTCATGATGCTTTTAACATCAATCAGTTTCGACAATCTCTCCAACATATGTAACTCCTCCTATTTAATGTAATGAGCCATCAACAGAATAATCCCGACCGCCAATGCCCCAGATCCAGCGCCAACCATAGTATTAAATATGGTTTTTGTCATGCCGCTCCAGCGTTCTCCGGGCTCAGATTCCAATTTGGCAAGCCGCTCTCCTTGGCTCTTCTGTTCCTCAATCATGGATTCCATAGACAGCGCTAACTTCTGCACTGACAGTGCAAGGCTGCTCAGCGATTTCCCTTGCTCCTCTTGTTCATCCATTCTGTGCTTGAGGGATTTTATCTGTTGATCATGATTTTCAAACTTTACAGCAACCTCTTCGTCTGTCATGTCCAGTACCTCCTGCTATTTTTTCTTTTTGGCTGCAACAATTTCCTTTCGTTGTTCTTCAGTAATCCAGCCTTTAATAACGGCATTGGCTAATCCAGTATCGCTAAGTTTCCCTGTTACATATAATCTTTTCAATCTCTCGTACATAATTTAGCCCTCCAGTTCTCCAAGGATCAATGTGTCAATAGCCGCTGACTGTTCTGCAAGAGTTGCTTTCAGCTCATCCACTTCTTTACGAAGGTCGCCTGTACTCAGTTCAATGATAGCGACTGTTCCCGTGATATCGCGGTATTCTTTTTCTACCGGTACCTCGGTCTCTGTGGACTCGGAAGCTTCCGTCGTTGCTGCATCAGCTGTTTCAATAACTACCTCTTCTCGGCCGATAACATAGTCCTTTTGCTTTTTGCACCCGACTTCATATCGATATCCCTTCTTGATATCAATGGGTTCTCCATTAGAATCGAGAACAGTGATCTTTTCTACATTTTCAGCCACATCAAATTCAGAATCCACGTCAGCCAAGGTTTTATCACCCATAAGAGCAATAATTGTCAGAGATGTCTTGTCTGAACTCTCCCGGAGTCCACCAGGAACGATCTCATACTCACTCCCATTGGTTAATTTGATTTTTTCATATTTCATATAGAAAGAACTCCTTTCATAAAAAATAGAGCCCGCAAGGACTCTTTGTTTTTAAGGTTAAAAAATTTGATGAACAAACTTCATGCTTACCCAAATAACAATTTGAGTAACACAAAATCTCGGTTGGATACTCCATTATATTCAAGCGTTTTAGATTACGCCTTAACGCTTTCAGAAGGACTACACGCTGTTCGATTTCCGGGTACTGGTTACACTGGAACAGATCTTCCTAATAGCAGTTACATGTATTCGAGTGCAACAATTAGCGTTCGCTCAACGGGGAAAATTGCTACAGTTCTGCTGTTCGGAATTTCTAAGAGCTGTCCGCTTGCGGTTAATAGTTGCGAGAACGGAAAATGGAAGGGATGGGATCAGTATGTTACAAAGGATGATTTAGGCATCTATTTCACTGCCGCCGGATCAAAGGCAGCCGTGTATAAACAAAATGTAATATCTGTATCAATACAATTA
>OMGP01000284.1_pt1 | contig 52672 bp, 48 predicted proteins | sample 1646091 | NCBI WGS metagenome assembly OMGP01 (sample SAMN05578580, study PRJEB25193) | human gut metagenome | biome: Human Microbiome; feature: human-associated habitat; material: feces | host: Homo sapiens | place: USA:Birmingham | reverse complement strand
TCAATACGAAAACGGAGGTATTTTTTATGCGAGAACTCAGAAACACAAAAATCATTGCTGTAGATCATGGCTACGGCAATATGAAAACAGCAAACACCGTCACCCCAACCGGCATCAAAGCCTATGAAACTGAACCAATCTTCACCGGGAATATTCTGGAATACAACGGCATTTACTACCGGATCGGCGAAGGACACAAAGAATTTATCCCGGATAAAGCTATGGACGAAGAATATTATCTTCTGACGCTAATGGCTATTGCAAGGGAACTGAATGTCTTTTCCATCCGTGAAGCAGATGTTCATCTGGCTGCCGGACTTCCTCTGACATGGATCAGAAATCAAAGAGAAGCTTTTCGTTCCTATCTGCTCCAGAATCCAGAAGTCCATTACCGTTTTAACAGCAAAGAGTATCATCTCCGCTTTGTGGGATGCAGCCTTTACCCACAGGGATATCCTGCTATCGTAAACCAGCTTGGAGATTTCAAGGGAACCAATCTCCTTGCAGATATCGGAAACGGAACCATGAACATTCTGTATGTCAACAATAAGAAAGCGCAGGAGAGCCGATGCTGGACAGAAAAACTTGGTGTAAACCAGTGCATGATTGCCGCAAAGAACGCTGTTCTGGACAAATTCGGAGTGAAAATTGAAGAATCCACAGTAGAACAGATTCTGCGGTTTGGAACAGCTGACATTTCAGCACCATATCTGGATTGTATCAGTTCTATTGCCAGACAGTATGTGGCAGAACTTTTTTCCACGCTCCGCAAATATGAATACAATCCTGACCTGATGCGCCTGTATGTGGTTGGCGGCGGTGGATGCCTGATCCGTAACTTCGGAACGTATGACAAATCACGAGTCACAATCATTGATGACATCTGCGCCACTGCCAAAGGTTACGAATCTCTGGCTTATATGAGCCTGAAAAGGAGGGGATAAACCATGCAGAACAATATCCGCAACACAAACCTGCGCTTTAATCTGGACAAAGAACAGCAACGGAGAGCCTGGGAATATTTACAGACGATGGACAGGCAGGATTTTAAATCTTACAGTCAGGTAATCTCTCTTGCACTGGTAGATTATTTTGACCGCTACTACCGCACACAGGCTGATCCTTATCTGGAAACAAGAGAACGGGAAGAACTTTTTGTGAAACAGATTGTAGATGCAGTGGAAAACAGTCTGAAACAGGCATTGCCACTTTTTCTTTCCGGACTGACTGCAGGCATGGCGCAAAGGGAGCCCCAAATCAGGTAATGTCATGATGCCAAGGTCAAAAGGTCTAAATCCACATGAGCTTGCTCATAAGTGGATGAAAGGCCTTGGGACCCGCCCCAATATGAGCCTAAAAGTGGGATGACAATCCCACGATATGCGAGAGGCTCGTCCGATAACATAACGGAGAGGATCCCCAACCGCTCAATTCCCACCGTATTCCAGAAATCCGCCCCGCTGTCCGCCTTTTTCCGCTCAAAGGACACAACGCCCACCGGCCGGAGCATCCTGTGCTTCAGCACAGGCTTTAATTTTTCAGCCTTGCCCAAAAAAGAATCATTGTTTTTTACCTGTCCCATACTGTCATTTCTCCTGTTCTCCCACGCTTTCGGACATGCCGCACCGCGGCACAAACAACAGTTGAAATCCGTGAAGAGCAAATCAACATTTCCGATGCTCCTCCCAGAATGCGACTGCATCCCGCAGCCAGCCCTCTGCCGCAGTATCTATCCCCAGGCCAAAGCCATGACCCAGCTTATCATACATGACGATATCGACATTTTCCTGCCCCAGCGCTTTCCTGATGTCCGGGATGATCTTCTCCACGGCCGCAAAACCGGTAGGGTCATCCCGCCCGACCCTGGAAAATATAGCAAGCCCCTTGTCCTCCTCGTGAACCTTAAGCTCCCAGTGCAGGCCATAGATGGGGAAGATGGCGGCGGGCCTTGGCAGATTATGTTTATGGCAGCAGTCCTTATAATCAGAAAATGCGTAGGCTGTCGTCATCAGGCCTCCAGCGGAGAACCCGAACATACCAAAGCCGTCCATCGTATAGCCGTACTCTGCCTGATGCCCTATCAGATACCTTACCGCCGGCAGCACATCCTTGGATGCCTCCCCGCCCTTGGCCTGCGGTTCGGTTTCATGCAGCTCCACATTCACACGGTAGACCAGCACAAACGCACTGTATCCCCTCCTGTGCAGCTCCATGGCTGCCGGGATGCTCTCCAAATAAGAGGCTACGCCGTCAAACCCGCCGCCCGCAATCAGCACAGCCACGGGCTTCCCTGGCTCCCCCTGGAACAGGATCCCCTGTACCTTTCCCTTGTCGGGATCACGCCTTACCTCATCCTCCGCATAAAGCCCGCTGATGAAATGCACCTTTTTCAGCCCTTTCTGCTCCACGACATAGTTGAAACCATCCACGATGCTCTGCGCCTGTGCGGGCTGCCCGATAAGATTGCACAAACCATGGACGCTCATGCCTGACATGGCATATATTTCCTTTGGCGACCCGGTCTTCATAAAAAGCTCCGGCCTGCCCTCCCATACGGGATGCTGCAGGAAGAACGCAATCTTGTCATTGATCGTAGCCCTGCGGAACCCTCCCGCGACATTGTAAAACTCCGATTCCTTTACCTTCGGCATATGCTTGACGCCTAAGATTGCCGGCCAGAACAGCCCTTTGTACTTACCCATGTTTTTTTCCTCCTTATCTATTTCAGAACGGTCTCGGAAACTCCATAAAACCCGAATCTCCGCTCTTTTTGTACTTGTTACTTTTTTCGTTTCCTCCCATTTTCAGAGAGGGATTTTAAATTTTTTCAGCAAATTTCCAAAAAACTATTGTCATTTCTCGTGAATTGTGCGCCATTCACTACACGTTGATATTCCACTCCTTTTGCGGTTTACCAGTGCCAAAAGACATGATTCTGTCAGTTTTCTGGTAGCTTTCCATGAATTTGAAAAACACATGCCCGACCTGCACATATCAAATATGTGCCTTGATTCTGCCATGGATAACTATCCAACATATAAGCGGACTCTTTCCCCAATAGCGTTTGTTTCAGCTCTCATTCAAGAGGGCTGCTTACCATGTCTTTTTTTTACTGCAGCTCTTCTAAACATCATCTCCTCCGCTCGCAAACCACTGTATTACTGATTTGCTGGAATACTCTCTGAATTATATCAATTATTTATTGAGTTTCCGAGACTACTCTGCGAATAATTGGGAGGATTGTGGGAGTGCAAAGCACGGAACAATCCGTAGGCATCATAGTTGGGGGCTTTTGACCCCAACATCTTTAAAAAAGGTCAGATGTTTTATAATTTTATAAAACACTTGACCTCTCAAAATTCACTCTTCCTGTTCTTGAAAAAATTATTTCCGATGTGCCTCCCAGAATTCCACTGCCTCTTCAAACCAATGAGGTACTATGGTATTGGAACCAATACCAAATCCATGTCCGAGATTATCGTAAATCCGTACAGACACATTGTCCTCACCCAACACGGATTTCAATTGCGGAAGTCTCTTCTCTACATTTCCGAATCCGTATTCATCCTCGCGCCCTGCGATGGAAAATACCGCCAGTCCCTTATCCTGCTCAAGCGCTTTCACATTCCAGTCCAGACCATACATCGGGAAAATCACTTTCGGTCTCGGCAGTTTTACTTTGTGACAGCAGTCCTCGTAATTTGCGAAGGAATATGCCGTAGTCATCATGCCGCCTGCCGAGAAACCGAATATCGCATAGTCATCCATATCCACAGACAGTTCCTGCTCATGCTCCTTCAGATAACGGATTACCTGCACCAGCTCCCTGACCGCTGCCTGCCCCTGTTTTTCATGTTCCGTTTCTCCCAGCTGTTTGCCAATCGGGTAACTGATTACCAATACGGAGTACCCCAACTTGTGTAATTTCATTGCCACGGGATATCCCTCGCAGTCCGTCACATTACTGATAAATCCACCTCCGGGAACGACCACCGCCAACGGTTTTCCTTGCTTTCCTTTGTAAAACATTCCGGTCAAATGAGACTGATATGGATTCTGTTCTATCATTTCTTTCGAGTTAATATCGGAAATCAACTGCGCCTCTCCACTTTCCACAAGCCGGGTCAGGTAATTAAAAGCCTCCAGTGCATTTTCCATCTGATCACTTCTGCCCTGCGCTTTTAGAAAATCTGCATATTTTGCCGGGGCAATCGCTTTTAACACGTTATCCTCAACATTAAAAAACATATGCTTATAGCCGCCAAACACCGGATGCTGCATAAAAAATGCCATTTTATCATCTTTTTCCGCTTTCCGGAATGTTCCGTCTGCCTGATAATAATCTTTCTTTTTTATATTCGGAAAACCGCCGATGCCAAACAGTGCCGGCAGAAACATCGCATTTTTCTTATAAACATACCCCACAAAGCCGACTGCTAAAATGAGCAGCACGAGCATTATCATTGCCAGAATTTTCATATGTTCTTTTCCTCCTTATCTCTTGCCCAAAATTGTCCTGCGTGCGCCACTGCCGTAAAATCTTCCGGCTTTACCGGAGCATCACATATCACTCTCACATAGCGGAAACCATGATATGTAAAATGCGGTCTGTACTCTGCGGGTTTCCCGTTAGATATATATACATCCGTCTGTGTATGACCTGTCATGTCAGCACCAGCTATATTATTAAAATAATTTCCCTGAGAATCCTTGGTCTCAAAGTGATCTAGTATCAACTTTGTTCCTGCGGGCAAATCCACCTTTACCCGCAGTACACCTGCCAGATTCTGACCGAAATCGATAATGGTCTCTCCCTTTGGGCTTACCTCCATACCGACCGCCTCCACTTCTTTCACCGGCCGCACAGGTTCACCATACTGTACCATCGGCAACTTTCAACTTATCGTCAGAGAGAACTGTCTCAAATGTGCCGTCTTCATACTCAATTCTCGTTTCAAACAACACTGCGCACTCCACTCCCTTTTCATAAAACCTGTTTCAAAGGAGGATGTGGCGGTGGCGGTATCACCGGTGTTATCCGTCGCTGTGGTTGTTTACTTTTAATCTTGACAGTTCCATCGCATTCTCCTTCAATATGTTACTTATTGCTGCGCGCTGCGATTGCCGTGTGCATTTCCTCTACTGCTTTTTTATCCAACGTATACTGTGTACCAAAAAGAATCGCCCCTGCGGCAGTCAGGATAGTCGGAAGTATCAGTACGCAGAGGATAATTCCTGTATTGATACTCTCCGGCTGGGCAACCGAGCCGGTAACAAAACCTGTAGCTGCCAATACATACCCCGGAATCGCTCCTCCGAGTCCCTGCGCCACTTTTGTAATAAAAGATGTAAGCGATGCGATCGCCGCTTCTGCACGTTTTCCGGTTTTATACTGCACGTAAGTAGTATTATCTGCCTGTATACTGGTTGTCAGCGGTGCTATACATCCGCCTGCCACACCTCCTGCCACTGTACTAATATAGATCAAAAGCATAGATCTCACATCAATCAAACGCAGTGCGGAAAACAGGATGGATACGACGATTGCCATTACAAAAATCTGTTTCTTTCCAAACCGGTTTGCCAGAATTGGTCCAAGGAAAATTCCCACCAGAGCAGTTATCATTGAAACAAGTGACACCCCTGACATAAGCGTCATATCACCCAATATATATGTGTAAAAATAAGCGCCGGCTCCTCCTGCTATATTACTGCCCACCCCGACTACCAGTGCCACTAAAAACAGTGCCCAGACAGGTTTATACCGCAAAAACTGTAACAATTCCCTGAATGTATAACTTTCTTCTTTTTTTCCTTCAAAAGCTACTCTTTCCTTTACACAAAGAGCCCCTGCAATAGATAAAACCAACACCATGGCCATGGAACCGAAAATTAACACGTAATAGTTCTGTAACGTTCCTTCCGCCACAAGAATCGGTGCTGCCACAGCCAGTACCGCGCTACCTATCATTGTTCCCAACGCGTTGAAAAGTGACAAACTGTTTCTCTCCTTGTCATCCGCGCTCATGACCGGGAGCAAACTGTTCTTGGAGATATCCATAATATCAAACGTCCAGCCCAGCAGCAGATACGTCACATACACAATCACATATTTTCCGACCGGAATCCAGACTGCGCCAAACCACAGTAAAATATAATTTATAACACAGATGATTGTTCCCAGAATAATCATAGGGCGAAATTTTCCCATTTTTGTTACCGGAAATTTGTCCAGAAAATATCCCATAATCGGGTCGCTGATTCCATCCACCACCTTGGATATTAAAAACAGGGTCGCCAGTGCTGCCGGTTCCAGACCAACCACATTCGTATAGTAAATCATAAAGAATCCTGACAATAATCCCATCAGTGGAATATTTCCCGCACATACCATAAATAAGCCCATTTTTTCCACGATACTAACCTTTTGTTTTTTACTCTTCTCACTCATTTGTTCTCTCCTCGTTAATATTGTGATAATGCTGTATTCAACATCTCTGTCTGCCCTTCATCCATCGGTCCGGAAAACATCTCCGCCACCTGTCGAAACGACAGTCCATAGACCGCATCCGGTATCATATCCACCTCGGTCATCGTCGACAAAAATGCCCGTATCTGCGGATGGTTCAGCAAATCTTCCAGCTTTGACTCCACGCTGTATATTTTCTTTAACTTCTCAGTTGCCTCATATACGACTTCATAGTTTCCTGCAGTGATATAACAAATACCGTTCACCACTGTTGCGAATAGTGGATTTGTCTTATCTTCAAACAGAATCTCCGGAGCATGCGGCAATCGCACCTCGCCTTCTCCGCCAAACGGAATCGTAATTTTGATTCTAATCCTGTTATCCTCCATAATTTCCCAGCTGCATGCATACTGTCCGACGGCCGAATCATACACTGCCTCTGCCCTTCTCAAATCATAATGGACATTCGGACAAATTGCAATCCTTCTTCCTCCCGGAGATTCTTCCAAAAGATGGATTCCTCCCACATGGCGGAACATCCATTCCAGAATCGCCCCGTAAGAATAATGGTTGAGACTGTTCATTCCGGTACTGGATATCTTACCGTCTTCATCCAGTGAATTCCATCGTTCCCAGACTGTGGTGGCTCCCAGTTTCACTTCGTGCAGCCACCCCGGATACTCCTCGTTCAAAAGCAGGCGGTAGGCGGTATCCGTCATTCCGTTATCGGTCAACACATTGCACAAAAGAGAGGTTCCCACAAATCCGGTATTCAATTTGTTTCTGCTCTCGCGGAAAAGTTTCTTTAACATCTCTCTGGTCAGCTCTTCGTCCTCTGACAAATGATATTTCAGAGCCAGCAGAAGACCCGTCTGTGTCTTTTCCGCGCATCTTCCGGTCGGGGTAAAATATTCTTCTTTTACCACACGCCATTGTTTTTCGGCGATTTCCCGATATTGTTTTTCCTCTTCCTTTCGCCCGAGAACCGCCGCTGCCTTCGCTGTAAGCTCCGCGCTTGCCGCATAATAAATATCCGCAATATAGCCTTCATCGGTCGCTCCGTATACATTTCCCGCCGCGGCTCCCACCCGGTCAAGCGCCAGCCAGTCTCCGTAATGGAAGGAATGTCTCCATCCGTGGTGCTCTCCGTCCACCTTACGGATATAGTCCACCCAAGCCTTCATACTGTCAAACTGCTGTTCCAATATGGCAGCATCCCCGCTGAACAGATAGACATTCCACGGAACGATACAGGCCGCATCGCCCCATGCACAGGAACATTTCGACGGACCGAAGGTCGGCACCACCTCCGGAACCATCCCTCCGGCAATCAGCTGTTCCTTATACAAATCGTACAGATATTTTCTGTAAAATGCATAGGTATCCGCCAGATAACATGCCGTACCCGAAAACACCTGTGTGTCGCCTGTCCATCCCATGCGCTCATCTCTCTGCGGACAGTCTGTCGGCACATCTAAGAAATTATCCTTCATGCCCCATTCCACATTGGAAATCAACTGATTTACCAGTTCATTTCCTGTCTGTATACTACCGGTACCTTCGTAATCACTGTAGAGTGCCATTCCCGTAAAATCTTCACAGGAGACATTGGTTACCCCGCTGATTTTTACATACCGGTATCCGTAAAATGTAAAATGCGGAACAATGTCTTTTTCTTCCCCGTCAGAGATATACACATATTCCGACAAAGCGGTTCTTAAGTTTTCGTTATAAAAACATCCGTCCTGCAGGATTTCGCCTGTCTGGATTCTGATTTCTTTTCCTTTCGGCTCATGGACATGAAGTTTGAAAATCCCGGTAATCTCCTGCCCTAAGTCAAACACCCATTCATCCTTCGGGGTGTGAATCAGTTCCTTCGGTGTAAACTGTTCATGCACAGTCACCGGAAGGGACAGCCGCTCCGTCAGTCGCCCCTGCGGCGCCTCCGCAAGCTGCGCGCTGACAGGTTCGACAGGTTCCAAGGTATCATCCCGTTTCTCCCCGTCATATATATTGGAAAAAAACAGATTGCTCCTTGTCACTTCCCATGTGTCATCCGTGCCGATTATCTCTTGTGTGCCATCCTCATATTCCAGATGCACCTCTACCAGCAGTTTCCACTCGTCGCCGTAAAATCCTTTCTGTTCTGTCTGATTGAGCCCGAACCTCCCTTTGTACCACCCATTCCCCAAAAGAACGGACAACACACCTTCGCGCTGCATCTGCGCGGTCACATCATACGTCTGATACTGTAACCACTGATTGTAGTTATTGCAGTACGGGGTCAGATATTCTTCCCCAATTTTCGCGGATTTTAAAATATCTGTTTCGGTTTTCTCTCCATCCGTAAAATATGCCTCATAAAGCCCCAGTCCGCAGAGATAGAGACGGGCTTTTTTTACCTTTCCACGGGGAATGATTCGCTTTGAGAAAATGGGATGGCGTTCCATCCTGCTGTCGCAGGTAATCCATTTTCCCACCCACGGCTCGTCCCTCTTTGCCGTCTCAAAGAACTGTACGTCGGACTCCAGCACTTCGTCTGCGTCCGTAGTAACGATTACCTTCCAGTAATATCTGGTACAAGGCTCCAGATTCATCTCCGCTTTTACAGCCAGACTGTCGAGCTTTGCCTCCCCGGTGTCCCAAAGAACATCCGCGAAGGTTTCATCCTTTGCCACAAGGATTCTGGCACATCTCTGGTTCTTTCCCCTGCATTCTCTGACCTTCCACGAAAAAACCACCGGATTCAGTAAAAATCCCACCGGATTCGTGATATGATTTGTTTTTGCTGCGTAAATCTGATTCATATTGCCGTTTTCCAAGCTCCTTCCTTTTTTCATTGTGTACACTGTAATTCGAGTATAATGGATTTGCCTCATAAAATCATTTACGGAATTTCATCATTTTACCTACCAAACTTAAGATTTCAGCTCTTTGTTTACCTGTAAATCAATTCTTTCAACACAATCTCTTCTGCCATATTACGAATACCATTTACCGCTACCTCATCCTCAATTATCCTATTGTGCAAGTAAACAATTCAGCTGCCCGATCAGCTGTTCCACCTGCTCTCCCGGCATCTGCCCCAGCAGAGATTTCAGCGGCATTTCCCGGATAACTTGCTCTCCCAGCTTCTTGTATTCGTCACTCATCCCTTCTGCTGATGCGGCCGCTGCTGCCAAAGGCGCCAGCAGTTCCGTAATAACGGGAGCGGTTTTCGTATGATCCAATAATTCTCCGAACGTTGTTGTGAAATCTACGCGAAGGGGCAATTTTTTCTTTGTTTCAAACACAACATCAGCATGTAAGCGGATGTCATCAGAAGCATGGCCGATCAGGATCCGATATGTTCCGGATGGCGCATACCAGTCCCCAAGACGTTCTTCATAATAGGATAGATTCCTCGCCGAAATTTCCATCGACACCGTTTTCTCCTCTCCCGGCAGGAGATGAACTTTGGCAAATCCTTTCAATTCCTTGACCGGTCTCTCCGATATGCCGCACAGGTCAGCCACGTACAACTGTACGACTTCTTTTCCTTCTGTCTTTCCTGAATTTTTCACCTTGAGAGAGACTGTCAGTATATCCTCATCCGTCATTTGAGCCGATGACAAAGTCAGGTCCCCATAAGTAAATTCCGTGTAAGACAGCCCATGTCCGAATGCATACCGCACCGGAACCTTCTTTGTATCATAATAACGGTATCCGACAAAGATATCCTCGCCATATAACACCCGCTTTCCATTTCCCGGAAAATGAAGGAAGCTCGGATTATCTTCCAGCCGGTACGGGAATGTCTCTGACAGCCTGCCGGACGGATTTGCTTCCCCGAATAACAGCCGGTCGCAGGCTTCGCCAACGCCCTGACCTCCTAGATACATTTCAAGGATCGCGCTTACCCGGTCTGCCCATGGCAGTTCTACCGGACTTCCATTGTGGAGTACCACTACAACATTAGGCTGTACTTTCAACACTTCTTCGATCAGCCGGTCCTGGCATTTTGGCAGCTTCATGGATGTTCTGTCATACCCTTCCGACTCAAATATCTCAGGCAGCCCGGCAAAGATTACCGCGACGTCTGCTTCTGCAGCAGTCCGAAGCGCTTTTTCCAGCTCTTGTTCCGTCATCGAGTCATTTTCGTTAGAAAATCCTTTTGCATAAGTCACGCTACGCCCTTTTTCTCCGGCAGCATCCAATGCCGAAACAACCCTGAACGGATTGATATGGCTGGAGCCGCCGCCCTGATACCGCGGCTTTTCGGCAAATTCCCCTATATAGGCAACCTTTCTGTCTGTATTCAGCGGAAGTATACCGTTATTTTCCAGCAGGACCGCACATTCCGTCTCAATATCAGCTGCTTTTTTATGATCTGTTTCCTTATCAGATATATCTTCCGGACGATGCTGCTCTTCACCGGCAAACACAACATTCAATACCCGCTCCACCGCTTCATCCAGCACAGCTTCGTCCAGTCTTCCCTCCTGTACTGCTTTCACAATCTGTCTGTCATTGTATCCTCCGGAATAAGGCATCTCCAGATCCAGTCCGGCCTGCAGTCCTTTCACACGGTTATTTACAGCGCCCCAGTCACTGACGACGCAGCCTTTGTATCCCCATTCTTTTCTCAGGATATCTGTCAGAAGATATCTGTTTTCCGAAGCATATTCTCCATTTATTTTGTTGTAGCTACACATGACGGTTCTTGGAGCTGATTCTTTCACCGCTTCCTCAAACGCAGGCAGATAGATTTCCCTGAGCGCACGTTCTGACACCTCGGAAGATATCGTCATACGGAGTGTTTCCTGGTTATTCAGTGCGAAGTGCTTAATGCTTGTCCCCACGCCCTGACTCTGTACTCCGCGGATATATGCCGATGCCATCCTACCTGCCAGATATGGATCCTCCGACAGATACTCAAAGTTCCGCCCGCATAACGGGCTCCTTTTAATATTCACCGCCGGGCCAAGCAGCATGCTTACATTCTCGGCCTGACACTCCGCTCCCAGCGTCTCTCCCATCCGTTCCATCAGGTCAACATCGAAGCTGGAGGCTGTTGCACAGGCTGCTGGGAAACAAACGGCCTTCACACTTTCATTCAATCCCAGATGATCCGTTTCCCCTTCCTGCTTTCTCAGTCCGTGAGGGCCGTCCACCATCATAACTGACGGAATGTTCAGTCGTTTGATTTCTTTCGTATGCCAGTTATCAGCGCCCGAGCAGAGACTTGCCTTCTCTTCCAGCGTCATTTTTGAAATCAGTTCCTTTATTCTGTCCATCGCAAAAGTCCTCCATTCTTTTCTTAATACTGATTGATCATCTGTGACTCTGCCTCTTCACGGCTAATCTCACCATTGTTGCATTTTGCCATCAGCTGGACATCATGGTCATTAAGCTTGTAAAGGCGAAGCATAAGCAGAGTGCAAATACCCCCGATAATGCTGCCAAGACAGCTGAATGTCCATAATTTATCGGCAAATCCTGCCGCCTGAACAACGCCTTCTCCTTCCCGGAAGCCGATTAAAGTTAACGCAAACACACTGACTGCTGTTGCGATCGCTCCATTTAATTTTGTAAAAAATGTCTGCGCTGCAAACGTTACACCACGCATTTTTAATCCTGTCTTGTACTGTCCATACTCGTAGCAGTCCGGCGTAAACTGATACTGCAGTATAACTGCTATTCCCAGCGGAATTCCTCCTAAGGCATTTAAAGTCACATACACCGTCATATTCTCATACCCGGCCATGAATCTTACAATTCCCAGAAGTAAAGCGAAAACATATGAAATATAGAAGACTTTAAATTTGTCATATTTCTTGCATAATTCTACTGCCATAACCGCACCGATTAAGGTCGGAATAATCACCGTCATCGAAACATATGAGGCAGCTTCTTCACCGCCAAGGCAGTACCGGGCAACATATAAGCCCCAATTTGCACCAACATTAAGCAGGCTGCTGATGAGCGGAGCCGCAAAGAAAATCAATAAATATTTGTTCTTTCGCAGACATTCTGCCATATCGCGCAACGTATAACTATCTTCTGCCCCTTCGTCCAGTGCTCTTTCTTTTTCAATTACTCTCTCCTTTGCGAACAGACAGATTGGAATCATCATAACAACTGACAAAAGAGATAACACAATTACTGTTGTCGCCCAGCCGCCTAACCGCTGCCGTACCAACGGCAGGACAATTCCTGTAACAATACCTGAAAAAATAACAAACATCCTTCCTATACTGTTTAGTGAAATACGTTCCTTCTGGTCCGTTGTCATCGTGGTGACAATACCAAAAATCGGCACATCACAAAGGGTATAGGCTGTATCCCATAACATATAAGCAAGTGTTGCCCATATGATTTTAGCCATCATGGGAATCCCGGTAGGTATTGTAAAAAGAAGAATGGTCGCCACCGGAATCGCTATGACAGATATTTGAAGCCACGGCAGGAATTTCCCTTTCTTAAAATTTACCTTATCCATGATCATACCGAAGATCGGATCGTTGATGGCATCCCACACTTTCGTGATCAGCGCCACGATTGCAACCAATGCTGCCGTTATGCCGATATCTGTAAAATATGTAGTCATATATCCTATCAGTCCATAGAATACATTCTGTCCCATAAAATACAAACCATAACTGATTTTTTCTCTTTTTGTAACTGCATTTTCCATTTCGTTATCCGTCCTTTCATTGTTTGATTCAATTATAAATAATCCCAAAGGGCAAATCACCAACGATATATAAGCGGTTTACCGACGAAACTTAATATAATAATCATCTTTCTAAAAATTGATATAAGTATTCTTCCATCTTAGGCGTCCACCATTCCAGATATCCTGCCTGCGTCGGATGAACCGGATCTGCCATATAAACTTCATATTCTTTTTCAAAAACGTCATTCATCTCCTCGTCATTCCAAAGGTCGATCACGCCTATTCCATATTTATCCTGAAGCTCAAATAATACATCTACCATCTGCTGATACTGTTTACTGTCATATTTTGTTCCAGTATAAAAGATCACGGGACAATTCCATGTCTGCTTTGCATATACAGTGATATATTCCATTGCTCCTGTTATCGTCTGTGTATCAAAATCTTCCAAATTTTCTGAACGGCTGAGTTCTCCTATCGGCATTTCCTTCGACGCGTCATTCGTGGAAAGCTGGCAGACAAATGCATCGAATTTCTCATCTGTACCGATATTATTTTTCATCCTCTGGATATAAGACGTCTTTCCGTTATCTACTAAAGTAGTGCCGCTGACGGCTTCTTTTACATACTCACAGCCATTTCTGTAAGAGATATAATCTGCAAAAGAAACATCCATTGAGTACAGACCTAATGTTACAGATGATCCAAGGTAGCAGATGCGCTTCCCTCCAAGAGGGCTGTTTTCTAACGGTTCTATATTTTCCAGACTGTATTTTTCTGCGTTTCCTGGCATTTTTTTCAGTTTGTTCTTCCAAACAAAATCAAACGGTCCACCACCGCCTGCCGCCCCTACTAAATATGCCAGACCTAGACCCACAGCCAGAATCAAAATTAAAACGACACTTAAGGTAATCTTCAATATTTTCTTTTTCATAATCCTAAACTCCTCGTATTATTTTCAACTTTCGTATTAAGAAAAACTGACCGTCTGCTTTTGCCGGTCAGTTCTCACAAATACTGTCATTTTATTTCCTTTGATACTTTTATTCAAACTGATATATTCCGCTCCCCACCTCATACAATCTGCCATCCGGCAGTTTTACAGTGGCAGTTGTGTTACAGGGAATCTCCACTTTCAATTTAAATTTCCCCTCTTCCATACTCCACTCTGCCCCTACTTTACCGTACTCACTCATATAGGTACGTTTTGCACTTGTAAACGCATTATTCGTCTCCGGCGCAATCACAATCTTCTTAAATCCGGAAGCAGCCATATCAATGCCGCTTATCTTCCGGAACATCCAGTCGTCCACGCATCCAAAGGCATAATGGTTCAGGCTTGTCATAACCGGAGACCCGTCCTCCTTGTAAGAAATGTAATTTTCCCAGATTGTTGTCGCTCCCTGCTTCACCTCATAAAGCCATGACGGGCACTTTGTCTGGAGCAGGATTTTATATGCCTTGTCCATCCTGCCGATCTTACAGAGTGCATCCAGCAGATACGGTGTCGTCAGGAATCCTGTATCCAGACAATCCCCGTTTTCTTCTATCTTGCGGATCAAATGTCCAGCGATACTTTTTTTCTTCCTTTCAGGAGCAAGATCAGATGCGATTGCCAGCACATAACTGCCCATAAAATCAAGAGGCATCTTCCCATCATCATCGATCAGTCCTTTTTGAATGGCAGATTTCATTCTGGACGCAATGTCATCATAGTATAATTCGTCTGATGTATGCCCGAGGAGTGCTGCTGTATCTGCCATGATCCGACAGGAATTCCATCCAAAGATTGGCGCGCAGTATACAGAAGTATTGATAGGTTTTGCAGCGCTTTGGTCTGCTCCGTCTACTGTCTGGCTCGGTATGAGCCACTCCCCGTACTGATGTCCTGTATTCCACAGATACTGGTCAATTTCTTTTGGATGTTTCATCTTGCCTCTACGCTTCTTTGCAGTGTTGATGATATAGTCGCACCACTTTTTCATTGTGTCATACTGCTCTCTCAGTATCCTGATATTTCCTGTAAGCTGATACATGCTCCACGGTACGATACAAGCGGCATCTCCCCATCCCGCTTCTCCCACCGGTTCAAAATTGCGGTATACGATCCGATTCAGTTTCTCCAGTAATTCATAGATTCCGGTAAGGGGGATCACATTGGGAATCGCTCCGTTTTTCTGCTGGCTGCAGGTCATATTACGCAGCCATCTTGTCAGAAAAGGGGTTACATTTTCGTTGAGCATGGCTGTTCTTGCATAAATCTGGATATCTCCGGTCCATCCGCCTTTTTCTCTCTGCGGACAGTCCGTGGGGATTGAGAACAGATTCGACCGCTGAGACCATCTTGTATTTTCGTAAAGCCGGTTTATATCTTCGTTGGACGTCTCAAAAGTTCCCAGATCCTCATTGTCAGAAGACAGGACAATCGCTGTGAAATCCTCCGGACTCACCGGCTGATCGCATGTCACTCTCACATAGCGGAAACCGTGATATGTAAAATGCGGTATATATTCTGTAAATTTCCCGTTTGAAATATAAATATCGCTTTGTTTGTGTCCTGTTTTCTCTGACATGAAAATATTATTGAAATAGTTTCCATATTGATCCAGAGTTTCAAAATGATCTAATACCATTTTTGTTCCGGCAGGCAGTTTCGCTTTTACGCGCAGAACCCCCGCCAGATTCTGCCCGAAGTCAATGATCGTCTCGTCTTTCGGGCTGACTGTCATTCCGACTGCCGGTACTTCCTTTACCGGGCGCACCGGTTCCCCGTACTGAGCTACCAGGTTCGCGTAAGATTTTCCGCATGGGATACCTGCTTTCCAGCTGCTGTCATCGAATCCGCAGCAGTTCCAGTTTTCCTGTTCCATCCGTGCGTCATAGAGTTCGCCTGCAAACAAATCGGAAGACCGGACCGGACTTTCCGAAACCTTCACAGCATCATCGGACAGAACAATTTCACTCGTTCCGTCTTCATAATCAATCTTTATCTGAAATAACACAGAATGTTCGGCTTTAAACTTCCTGCTTCTCGGTTTAAAGTTCGCACTGTCATACCAGCCGTCCCCCACTAACATTCCTATGACATTTCTTCCCTCTCTCAAGAATGGAGTCACATCATAAGTCTGGTAACACAGATATTTAGAATAGACGGTAAATTCCGGAGCAAACTCTCTGTCGTCCGGACGTATTCCGTTCACGCTGAGCTGATATGCTCCGTGGCATGTGGCATAGACGCGTGCCCGTTTTATACCGTCTCGTGCGTCAAATTCTTTGCGGAAATATTCTGCCGGATTCTGCCCGCCGGTTCCAGGTTTTACCTTTTTCATCGGGAACGGAGATTTCACCCACTCGGCCGTCCATTCTTTCTTCATAAATCCCGTCTCAAAGGATGAGGATGCCGCCGCCTTTTCTCCGTTATTAACCGTCACTTTCACTGTCCAGCTATAGTCACTGAGACTTTTCAATGGTTTCCCGTTGTACTCTACAAAAGTGCTTTTATCACTTTCTATCACCCCGGAATCCCACACTACTTCTCCCAGACTTGTCACTGTAATATGATAGGATGTCTGCATCACATTCTTTTTGTCACTGATGATCACCCATGAAAAATAAGGTACTTCGTCCACGCATGGTCTGTATTGACTGTTTACCTTAAGTCTTGTAAGCTCCATAGCAACCTCCCTGCCGGATTAGTTATTCCTGTTGATTTTAGCGTCCATCTCTATTACTGCTTTCTGATCCAGCGTATACTGTGTGCCAAAGATAAGCAACCCTAATATTCCAAATATCAGCGGCAGGATCAATGCGCACAGGATAATGCCTGTATTGATACTCTCAGGTTGGACAGATGCGCCGGTAACAAATCCATATGCTGCGATCACATACCCTGGAATTGCTCCTCCCAGCCCCTGCGCGACCTTACTGACAAAGGATGTGAGTGAAGCGATGGCTGCTTCCGCCCGTTTACCCGTTTTATACTGTACATAAGTGGTATTGTCCGCCTGTATGCTGGTATTGACCGGAACCATCCATCCTCCTGCCACGCCTCCGATAAGAGCGCTGATATATATTAAAATCATAGACGTCACATCCAGCAGTCGAAGCAGGTTAAGCGCTGTCGATATTATGACCGCGGTCAGGTAAACTTTCTTTTTCCCAAACCGATTGGCAAGATATGGTCCCATCACAATTCCAACCAGTGATGCAATTAAGCCAATAACAGAAACTCCCGACATCAGTTTCATATCCCCTAAAACATATGTATAAAAATATGCTCCTGCTCCGCCAGCTATTGAACTTCCTGTCCCTACTATTAAAGTAGCTGCAAACGCTGCCCATATAGGCTTGTATCTCAGAAATTGAAGCATCTCTTTTAAACTGTACTTTTCCTCATTATTTTCCCTGAACTCCACACGTTCTTTAACACTGAGTGCACCTGAGATGGAAAGAACGAGCGTCAGAGCCATAGATCCGAAGATTAATACATAATAACTTTCCAGTTTTCCATCTGCTACTATAACAGGTCCTAATACTCCAATCACCGCTCCTCCAATCATCGATCCTAATGCGTTGAAAAGAGACAGGCTGTTTCTTTCTTTATCATCTGTAGTCATAACCGGAAGAAGACTGTTTTTGGAGATGTCCATGATATCAAAGGTCCATCCCAACAGCAAATAGGTAACATAAACGATCACATATTTTCCTACAGGACTCCAGACAGCGCCAAACCACAGCAGAATATAGTTTATGACACAGATAATGGTTCCCAGAATCAGCATAGGGCGAAATTTTCCCATTTTTGTTACGGGAAATCTATCCAGAATAAAGCCCATGACAGGATCGCTGATTCCATCCATTACCTTAGAGATTAAAAACAAGGTCGCAAGCGCCTTGGGATCCAGTCCCACCACAGTTGTGTAATAGATCATAAAATATACGGATAAAAGGTGTCATAAGCGGTATGTTTCCTGCACATACCATCAACATCCCTATTTTTTCAGATAATTTTACTTTCTGATTTTCTTTCTTCATCTCTCTGCTCCTTATTAGAAGTTTGCCAGTGCAATATCCAGCATCTGTGCTTCCTCTGGTTTGATTTCTCCTGCGAATGTTTTCGCGACATCTCTAAGCGAAAGTCCATATGCAATATCCGGAATCATATCCACTTCCATCATTTGAGAAAGAAACGCGCGAATATCCGGATGGTTCAGCAGTTCTTCCATTGTCGAATCTATGCTGTATTTCCTCTTTAAAGGCTGTGACGCCTCATAAGCGACTTCATATTCTCCGGCTTTCACACGGCAAATTCCGTTTTCTACATCTTCAAACAGTGGGTTTTCTTTATCTTCATATACAGATTCCGGCGCAAGTGGAAGAACCACTTCTGCCCTTCCGCCAAACGGAACTGTAACAGTGACAGTGATTTTATTATCCCCTAATATCTCCCAACCGCACTGATAGCATCCGCATGCTGAATCATAAACCGCTTTTACATATCCCAGTCCGCGATTCACTTTCGGGCTGATCCGCATCACCCGGCCTCCCGGACTCTGTTCCGTCACATCAATCCCGGCCGCATGGCAGAAGATCCATTCCAGTACGGCGCCATATGAATAATGATTCAGGCTGTTCATTCCCGTGCTGGAGACATGGCCGTTCTCATCCAGTGAATTCCAACGCTCCCACACGGTCGTTGCCCCCAGCTTCACTTCATAAAGCCAACCCGGATATTCTTCGTTCAAAAGCAGCCGGTACGCCGCATCCGTCATCCCGTGGTCTGTCAGCACGTTGCACAGAAGCGGCGTACCCACAAACCCGGTATTCAGTTTATTTTTGTTGTCCCGGAGGAGTTTTTTCATCATCTGCTTTGTCAGTTCTTCATTTTCAGACAGATGATACTTCAGCGCAAGGATAAGCCCTGTCTGCGTCTTCACCGCACATCTTCCTGTGGAAGTAAAATATTCTTCTTTCACTGCCCGCCACTGACGGTCTGCGATTTCCTGATATTCCTGTCTCGTTTCTTCCAGTCCAAGCACGTCCGCCGCCTTTGCGACTGTCTGGGCGCTTGCCGCATAGTAGATATCCGCGATATATGCTTCATCGGTCGCCCCGTACACACTGTTCGCGGCAGCGCCTGTACGGTCGAGAGCCAGCCAGTCTCCATAATGGAAGATCTGTCTCCATCCGTGATGATCTCCGTCAATCCTGCGAATATAATCAACCCATGCCTTCATGCTCTCAATCTGGCTTTCCAGGATTGTTTTGTCCCCGCTGAACAGATATACGTTCCACGGAATGATACACGCAGCGTCTCCCCATGCGCAGGAACATTTTGTCGGTCCGAATGTGGGGACAATCTCCGGAACCATTCCGTCCGCCAGAAGCTGTTCCTGATACATGTCATATAAATATTTCCGGTAAAACGCGTAGGTATCAGCCAGATAGCTTGCAGTCGCAGAAAATACCTGTGTATCCCCTGTCCAGCCCATTCTCTCATCTCTTTGCGGGCAGTCTGTAGGCACATCCAGGAAGTTTCCTTTCATCCCCCATTCGATATTGGAGATCAATTTGTTCACAAGATCATTCCCTGTCTCGATTGCCCCGATGCTCTCATAATCGCTGTAAAGAACAAGCGCCGTGAAATCCTCACATGAAAGATCCCTAATCCCGGTCACTTTCACATATCGATAGCCATAGTATGTAAAATGAGGCGTAATCACCTTTTCTGTACCATCAGAAACATAAATGTACTCCGAAAGTGCAGTTCTTAAATTCTCGTTATAGAAACCTCCGTCCTGAAGCACCTCTCCCGTCTGAATCCTGATAGTTGTCCCCGCCGGCTCATGTACACGCAGTCGGAAGATCCCTGCGATCTCCTGCCCCAGATCAAATACATCTTCTCCAGCAGGCGTATGGATCAGTTCTGCCGGCTTCATCTCCTCCTGTACCTTAACCGGAAGAGATAACCGTTCCATAAGCCGGCCTTTCGGAACCTTTGCGATCCGCGCAGGAGACTCCTCTACCGGTGGCAGCGTATCATCTCTTCTCTCACCGTCATAGATATTGGAAAACCACAAATTGCTTCTTGTAACTGACCAGGTTTCATCAGAACTGATTACATCTTTCGTTCCGTCTTTGTACTCTATGTGAATCTCCGCAATCAGCTTCCACTCGTCACCGTAATATGCTTCCCGCTCCGGATCATTGAAACCGAACCTGCCTTTATACCAGCCGTTTCCGAGAAGAACAGACAGCACACCGCCTTGTTCTGCCTGTTTCGTGATGTCATACGTCTGATACTGGATCCACTGGTCATAATTATTGCAGTACGGAGTCAGATACTCATCACCGATTTTCTCCGGATTTTCTTTATTTTCCCCGAGAAAATATGCCTCATACAATCCCAGGCCGCAAATGTACAGTCTTGCGCTTTTCACTTCTTTTGCCGGACGAATTCTCTTTGAGAAAATCGGATGCCGTTCCTGACTGCTGTCACAGGTAATCCACCTGCCCGTCCACGGTTCATCCATTTTGGCGGTCTCAAAGAACTGCGTGTCTGATTCGATCACTTCCTCTGCATCTGTTGTCACAATAACTTTCCAGTAATATCTTGTATACGGCTGCGGTTCAAATTCCACTCTTGCAGAGAGACTGTCCAGCTCTGCCTCCCCCGTGTCGTGACAGATATCTGTAAAGGTTTTGTTCTTGCTGATCACAATCCTTGCATGTTTCTGTTCCTGTCCTCTGCCGCCTTTCACTTTCCATGAAAATACCAACGGTTTCAGATAAAACCCTAAAGGGTTTGTGATATGATTTGTTTTTGCCGCATAAATCTTGCCCATAATTCTTCCTCATTTTCATGCTGATACTTTTTCATCCAATAATAAGCCAACCGTTCCTCCCACTACTGACACAGAGCATTTAACTCCACGATCATCTGCTCGATCGCTTCGCCCGGAATAACGCTTAAAAATGATTTCAGCGGCATCTGCGCAATAATTTCCGGAGTCACAAGCTGTACCTCCCCATCTTCTTTCTTAGGTTCTTCTCCCTGTGATATCCCCTCAAGATACTCCATCATTTTCCCTGCTGTCTTCGGGTGGTTCATCAATTCCCCCATTGTAGTGGTCATATCCACAGTGAACGGCAGCAGCACATCAGTAGTAAATGTAAGTTCTGCAGCCTCTCTGATCTCATCGCTGGCATGCCCGATCTGGATCTCATATGTACCTGACGGAGTGTACCAGTCGTGAATCTTTGTCTCGTAGTAAGCAAAATCTCTCGCGCAAAGTTCCATTGTAACCGTCTTCTTCTCACCCGGATTCAGAAATACTTTCGCAAACCCTTTTAGTTCTTTCACTGCTCTTGGCACCGTGCTGTCCTTGTCACTGACATAGAGTTGAACCACTTCACTTCCTGCCCTCTTCCCTGTATTCTCCACATCAATGCTCACCTTCAGAATATCTCCATCTTTCATTTCCGCAGAAGAGAGTTTCATATTGCTGTAGCTGAATTCCGTATATGACAGTCCATGGCCGAATGCCCAGCGCACCGGTACTTTCTTCGCATCATAGTAACGGTATCCGACAAAGATATCTTCTCCATAGAGAACAGTCCTGCCATCTCCAGGGAAATTCAGGTAACTCGGGTTGTCTTCCAGACGATATGGGAACGTCTCCGCCAGACGTCCTCCTGGATTTGCCTCCCCAAATAACAGCCGGTCGCTGGCCTCCCCAATGCCTTCTCCTCCCAGATACATCTCCAGAATGGCATTTACAGACTCCGCCCATGGAGTTTCTACGGGACTTCCGTTATGAAGAACCACTACCACATTTTTCTGTATCTCAGCCACAGCCTCTATAAGGCGATTCTGACACTTTGGCAGTTCCATGGATGTTCTGTCATATCCTTCCGACTCAAAGCTGTCCGGCAGTCCGGCAAAGATTACAACTACATCTGCGCCCGCTGCCGCTTCACACGCCTGTTTCAGATCCTCTTCTGTCATCTCGTCACGCTCTGACGAGAAGCCTTTCACGTACTCCACTGCCCTGCCTTTTCTCACCGCAGTTTCCAGAGCCGACACTACGCTGTCCGTATTGATGTGACTCGATCCCCCGCCCTGGTATCGCGGTTTCTTTGCAAATTCCCCGATATAGACTACTTTCTGTTCTTTTTTCAGCGGCAGCACTCCCCTGTTTTCCAGAAGTACGGCGCACTCTGTTTCGATATCTGCCGCTGCTTTGTGATCCTTTTCCCTGTCAAATACAGTCTCCGCTTTCCTGTTATCTGTGTAGGAGAAGACTACTTTCAGTATGCGTTCCACCGTTCTGTCAAGAATTTCTTCCTCCAGTTCTCCATTCTCCACTGCCTGAATAATCTTTCTTGTATTATATCCTCCTGATCCCGGCATCTCCAAGTCAAGACCGGCTTTCAGTCCTTTCACCCGGTCATTTACAGCTCCCCAGTCACTGACCACATATCCTTCAAATCCCCACTCATCCCGCAGGATATCTGTCAGAAGCTTCTTATTCTCTGAAGAAAATACTCCGTTGATCTTATTGTAGCTGCACATCACAGTCTTTGGCTGCGCTTTCTTCACCGCCTCCTCAAAAGCCGGCAGATAAATTTCCCGGAAAGCCCGTTCCGATACTTCCGACGATATCTGCATACGGTCTGTTTCCTGATTATTCGCGGCGAAGTGTTTCATACTGGTTCCGATGCCTTTCGACTGTACGCCCCGGATATATGCTGACGCCATCTTTCCTGTCAGATATGGATCTTCGGACATATATTCAAAATTCCTTCCGCAGAGAGGACTGCGTTTGATATTAACTGCAGGGCCGAGGAGCATGCCCACGTTCTCAGCCTGACACTCGTCCCCAAGGATCTGTCCCATACATTCCATCAGTTCCACGTCAAAGCTGGATGCCGTGGCGCAGGCTGCCGGAAAGCAGACTGCATTCACACTTTTATTCAGGCCGAGATGATCTGCCGCGCCTTCCTGTTTGCGCAAGCCGTGCGGGCCGTCTGTCATCATAACGGAAGGAATCCCTAACCTTTCGATTCCCATCGTGTTCCAGAAATCCGCTCCCGAACATAGTCCTGCTTTTTCCTCCAGTGTCATCTGTCTGATCAATTCTTTCAGGTTGCTGCTCATTATGAAATCCTCCTTAAATAAATTCTTATCTGTTCCTATCTGTGGGCTTCCCAGAAGATGACTGCTTCCTGAAGCCAGTTTTTCACTTTTGTTTCATTTCCTATTCCAAATCCATGTCCCAGTCCGTCAACGATTCTGACCGACACATTTTCTTTGCCCAGTACCTTCTCTAATTCCGGCAGTTTATCTTCCACATTTGCAAAACCGAACTCATCATCCCGCCCTACGATAGAAAATACCGCCAGTCCCTTGTCCTCCTGCAAAGCTTTGATATTCCAGTCCAGACCATACATAGGGAAGATCACCTTCGGTCTTGGCAGATGATTCTTGTGGCAGCAGTCCTCATAATTGGCAAATGAATACGCCGTGGTCATAAGTCCTCCTGCTGAAAAACCAAAGATGGCATAATCATCCATGTTTACAGAAAACTGTTTTTGATGCTCCGTCAGATATCGGATCACTTGTGTCAGTTCCCTCGCGGCAGCCTGTCCCTGCTTTACCTGTTCTGTCTCACCCAGCTGTCTGCCGACCGGATAACTTACGACGAAAACAGAATATCCCATTTTATGCAGCTTCATCGCCACAGGATACCCCTCGCAATCAGTTACATTACTGATAAATCCGCCTCCCGGAACTACAATGGCAAGTGGTTTTCCCTGTTGTCCCTGATAAAACATTCCCGTCAGATGTGACCTGTACGGATGACCCTTCACTGCTTCCGCAGGATACAGATCCGACACCAGCCTTGCCTGACCTTTCTCAACAAGTCCGGTTAGATAATTGAAAGATTCCAAGGCTGCATCCAATTGTTCCTCACGGCCCGGCGCCTTTAAAAAATCCTTATACTTTACAGGCGCAATAGCTTTCAGCACGTTGTCCTCCACATTGAAAAACATATGTTTAAAACCGCCGAATACCGGATGCTGCATGAAAAATCCAACTTTGTCCTCCCCCGTTCCCGGACGGAAATGTCCGTTTTCATCGTAATAGCTGCTTTCCTTTATTTTTGGAAATCCGCAGATGCCAAGAAGTGCCGGCAAAAACATGGCACTTTTTTTATAGACATATAATGTCGCACCGATTACAAATAATAAAACAATCACCACTACTGCAAAAAATATCTTCATCCTAACCTATGCCTCCTTTTCTTACTGACATCTTACTTTATACAGACTAAAATTACATCAACGAAACATAAGTGATTTACCGACCAAACTTAATAAATATCCGAGATTACTCTGTACACCTTTGCCCCCAATATGGTATATTTTAGACAGGTTAAATAAACTGCTGATGACTATAATCACAGTTCATTCATATCTCGAAAAGGAGAGATTATATATGATGACATTATCTGCATTGAATCAATTTCTGAAGCAGCACACTACCGAAGAAACCCAGCGTCTGAATGGTGTAAAGAAAGATTATTCACAATTTCCTGTTGCCAGAGGTAAGTTTGATACACCCTGTTACCGTTTTGATACGAACCTTGAAGATCTGCGTTCTTTATTTCTTTCAAAGAAAGTGCTTCCGAGTTATTACAACTTCGCTGTTGTAAAACAGGATCGTTTTGAAAACGTACCTCTGCATATCCATGAGTGGCTGGAGTTGAGTTATATTTATTCTGGTTCCTGCACAATGACGATAAATAAGACTACATTCAGGCTAAAAGCCGGGCAGATGGTTCTGATCAGCCAGAATGCACCTCATTCTGTCAAAAGATGTTCAGAAAATGATATTATCATCAATTTTCTGCTGACGCGCGAATATCTGAACGGTACTTTTTTTGAACGCCTGTCTCAGGATAATTACCTTACACACTTTTTCATTGAGGCTCTGAACACCACGATGCAGGAAAGCATGTATATTGTCTTTTCCCCGGAACAAAAACAAAACCGGCTGGCAGATCTTGCCAACCAGTTTCTCTGTGAATTTTATTCTCCGTCCGTAACATCCGGACCTTTTTTAGACAGTCTTTTTACGCTGATTACCTGCGAGATGATCAATCTGTTCCAGCACGGTATGGTTCTAGATCACGCCTCTGTGGATCAGATTTATACCATACTCCGATATATCGAAACAAACTTTGCGGACTGTACCCTTTCTTCTACAGCTGAGTTTTTTAATATGCACCCAAACTATCTCTCTGCCTACATACGCCAGCATACCGGAACCACTTACAAAGAGCTGGTCCAGACACACCGGCTCTCTCAGGCGGCAAAATTGTTAAGGAGCACCGCACTTTCCACAAATGATATCAGCCTTGCCGTCGGATATCAGAATACCAGCTTTTTCTTTCAGCTGTTCCGCAAGAAATACGGATGTACGCCTATGGAATATCGAAACATGCTTCATGCTTCTGATACGCCAAATATGTGATATGTACATTATTTGCCATATAGAAACTTTTCCGGTAAAGTTACTTTAAAATCTTTCGCCAAATCTCTGAAATTCTGAGGTGAGATTGTCTGTCTTTTATCCGGTCTCATGGACAGCATCTTTACAAGGATTTCCGCGGATTTCTCTACGGTGTGCATTAATCCGAATGTAAGATCAAAGTCTTCCCCTGAGCAGAACATGCCGTGATGCGCCCAGATTGCCACATCATATTCTTTCATCAGGGCACTTGTCGCCACTGCGATCTCACGGCCGCCCGGCACCATCCATCCTACTACACCGATTCCGGAAGGAAATACAACCGGGCACTCGGTCGCCATCTCCCAGAGTTCTCTAGTAAATACTTTATCCTCCAACGGCAGTACAAATGTCAGTGCGATCACATTCGTGGTATGTGCATGATAAACATTGGTAACGCCTTTTTTCACTTCATGGTTCATCAGGTGACTCGGCAGCTCACTGGTCGGTCTGCCTCCGTTTACCAGACCCCAAAGGATGCGGTAATTCTCTCCTTTTTCATCCAATTCGATGATATTTTGCATAGACTACCACTTCGAAGATGCAAAATTGTCACTATGTAGTTACACAGATGCTATCAGATTCACTAATAGCATCGCCTTACTTTATCGCCCTCTATTCCTGCTAATCGAAATTACGTCCCCAAAATACTTACTATCCTTCACCGCTACAAGTTCCACCTCAACACACTTCTGCTGCCATTCCTTACAAGCCTCTTCATACCTTTGCCTCTCCTCACGAACCATGAATAGCTCGGTATAAAACTCCGAAGCATTTGCATAGTCTGCATCCTGAAGCACATTTGAAAGCTCTGATTTCATCCTCCCTGCTTTTCTATCCAATACAGCAATCTGCTCCTGCAACTCTTTCTTTCACTTCTAATGCCAATGTGAGTGGACATATAGGTGTCCGTTTACGAACCCACCGCCGTATCCGGCGTGATAGCCCCCTGCAAGGGCGAAATACACAGAGTACAAAACGAAGTTTTGTGCGATGGGTGTATTTCGCTCTGCGAGGCTTAGCCCTCGCATAAATGCACGAGGGCTGGTTAAAAAATCTATCCTCAGCGCAAAAAGGAAAAAGCCACATACCTTCGCAAAGATACATGGCTTCAATTACGCTGATAACTGTATTTAATTGGCTACAATTCGTGCCGTATCCGGCACCACTTTTTTCTTCTAAAATTGAGGCTACAATTCCTTCCATAAATGATGCCATAACACTTCCATTTATAAATGTTTTGTAGCCTTCTGCTGTCATTCCCCGCAAAAACTGAAATCCAGCAACTCATTGATATCAGGATCCATCTGATACTTCTTCACATCCTCCTCTGTGTAATCCATATTCCCAGAAGCACCCTTATCGTCAGGCACAGGTTGTTCCTGTCCAACCGCCTGAATAGGCATTTCTGTATGCCCTGATGATTGCATAAGCGCTGAGTTCTTTGCGGTGGTGATATCATATCCAAGAAATCTTGCTTTATCTTGACTATGTGTTATCTTGGTCTTTTTTTCGGACATCTCAAGATGCAGAGTATCCTCGAGAAATACTCTGAATTTTTCCTTGATTTCAGATGCATCCTCAAATGAACCTATGGCTAGCTTGCATTGATTATCACGCAGATTGCAGACAGCAAAATACTAATCTGCCAATACATCACCGTAACATCTTCCCTTCGGTGCGGAGATGGTTAGCTCTAGCCTCTGACTTTCCTTCAAGCAGTTTAGCTTTCATCCTCATATAGTACCTTTCACCTCGACACTCAGTCGCAACTTGGAAGCTTTGTTGACTTGTGCCTTTACAAACGTGCTGTTGTCCCCTTTATGTTTCCATTCAAGGTTAGTTGTTGGCGATAAGACTGTGTTCTTCACACTTGATAATTTTTCTTATTGTTTTCTCAAAACAAAATCATAATGACCCACGTCGCTTGGGTGTCCACCCCAAACGCCTTACGGGCGCACAGAATCTACCATCGCCACTATCGCCTGATCATCATCCAATTCTCTTATAACTGCCGGAACCTCCGCAAGACCAGCCCAGCCGGCATCTGCCTTTCGTCTGTGTCCTGCAATCACTTCATAACCTTCTCCGTCAGGATTCGGTCTTACAAGCAAAGGTACAATCACACCCTCATCTTCAATACTTTTCATAAGGGCACACAGCTCTATGTCCTGCTGCACATGAAAAGGATGGTTCTTAAAGTCCTTTAACTCGCTTATTCTGATACTCTTTATCTCTTCCATTACAACCTCCGTTCTTCCGGTAGAATAACTTCTACTCAGTTACGTCAATGTTATCTGCAAACAGAAAAAGACCGCTCATCTCCAATTACTTGAAAATGAACGGTCTTTCACGCTTCGTATTCTATTGAATAACTTCAAAATATTAATTGTACTTTTATGTGTTTCCACACCCCACATCCAATACGACTGAGACATTCACACCGTCTGAAATTGCTTTTTTGTAGGTTTTTCTATCACTCTGTGAGAACATCATATGTCGCTCAAAGTGCCGGAAGTCGAGAAGTTTTACAAACTTCCCGACTCGCGGGCAGTCGTCGAATTCCGCATAAACACTGGCTTTACAGCCAGTTATTTCTTCGGAACTCTCCTCGTTGCCTTCGCGCAAATCAAGGATTCTTACATATCGACCCGATGTAGTGCAACCACGCACTCCACATGCACCGTCTGTCGGAACGTGTGAAAGTTCATTGTTTTACGGCTTTTCACCGCCTTAATAATACCGTAAAATAGCGGTTTTTTCAATGGTTCAGATTTTAACGCTTTTAAAGGCTTTTCTAAATATGTTTCGTTCGGTGGCAGATGGGTGGCATTGCCACCACATTACAGTAATTCGTTTACTTTTGCCTGTACTGCTTTGTAGTCATATCCGGCAGCCGTCAGTTTTTTCTTACGTTCTTCACCATTCCCCCACTTACCGTTGATTACCTCTTTTGCAATGGCTGTCAGGTCAACGGACTTTTTCAGCAAAGCATTCACCTTTGCCTGAACATCAGAATAATTGTAACCCGCTGCTTCCAGTTTCTTTTTCCGATCTTCACCGTTTCCCCATTTACCGTCAATGACTTCCTGTGCAATTTCAGCAACAGATTTTGAAGGTGTTACAGTCTCACCTTTCAGCAGCTTGTTTACTGCTGCCTGAACTTCTGAATAATCGTACCCGGCATTGGTCAAGGCTGTCTTTCTTGCATTCCCGTTACCCCAAACACCGTTGATTACTTCTTTTGCAACTTCTGCAACAGATTTCTTTGCACCCTGATCATTAGAATCAGATTCAGCATAACGTAAAACGTGCGTCCACGGATAATTGCGGTATGATCTGATAAGAAATTCTTTCCCAGTCTGATCTCCCGGTTTGCCACCCGTTGCCGTTCCTTTTTCATTTATGCTTGCTTCAACTTCTTTACCGTTTCCACAATACATTGCTGCGTGGTGTTTGTCATTCAGAAGAATGTCACACCTTTTTAAACCTTCACCTGTTGAAAGGTTTACAGAACCAATAACATCTTTAAAACCAAAATGAGTAAATACAGGTAACATAGTACCAGTATAAGCACACCCGTATTTTTCAAATGAATACGTTTTTACTGGGATACCTGCGTTTTCCCATGCCTGAAAAACTGCTGCTGAACAATCATAGTCACCCTTTTCACCCCAACGGTAAGTTTGATCATAACCGTGTGAATCATCAGCAGCCCATGCTTCCATCTGTTGGATTGCTTTTTCTGCTTTACTCATATTTTTCACTTCCTCTGTGGTTTCATAAGAATAATTCATGTCAACGTTTCCGTTGATTCCGCTTACTTTTCCTTTGTTCGTATACTGGTGGAAAGCACAAGCAAAGTCAGCTTCACCAGAATAATCAGCAAGCCAGAAAATATATTTTTTCAGCAGTTCCTTGTCATACATATTTTTGTAATAATCAAGGTTTGCATAAATACCTGCCTTATATCCTTGACTTGTGATATACTCACAAAATGCCTTGGTGTGTGCATTGCATTCCTTGGAACCAAGTGTCACACCCTGATCTTTCGCTTTTGTGATTGTGTCATACTCAAAATCAAAGAATATAACAGTATCTTTACCAAGACCTGCTTTCTTTACCTGTTCAATACAAAATGCTGCTTCATTTCTTGCCTGATCAACGTTCAGGGCATAACTGAAATGATAAACACCAACAACAGGGATGCCGTTGTTTTTGCACCCCTGTACATATTCATGAAACTTCTTATCAACGGTCTGTCTGTAACCTTCACGAATGATAGCAAACTGAACATCGTCAGCTTTGACTTTCGCAAAGTTTACATCACCCTGCCAATAAGAAATGTCAATGCCTTTCTTTTTTGACATTTATTTTCCCTCACTCTCTGTTGCCTTTTTGGTCAGCACGTCAATAGCCTTGGTGATCACTGCCGGAAGTGGCAAACCCATCAACCCGGCATTTTCCACAATAGAAATCAATTCATTTGCCATGAATCCAATAATTACCGCATCCCGGATATAAGTCACACCCAAAGCCAAATCAAGACGGTATGCAATCAGCACAAAAAGTAATGTCATGCATTTCCTGCAAAGACCTTTCCAACCTGCCTTACTTTCAAGCGTTCCAGTTTCTGTTTTGTTGCTATTGTGAAAAACACCTGCAACAATCAGACCTGAAACATAATCAATAACCATAAACATTAACAAAGTGATCAAAGCTGCATCCCATCCACCGAATAAGGAAGCAATAAAACCACCAACCACACCGATACCTGTACAAAGTCCTTCTTTCATTTTTGTTAGTTCCTTTCTGTCTGTTTGATTGCACAAAAATAACCGCTGTGACCTCATATAACGGTCATATAGCGGTTATAATCGTGCTTGTGATAATTTCCTTATGTGCTGACTTACTCGGCTAATTCGCCACAATCTAAGTCAATCAGAACTTCCTTCACTTTGTCCTTAATTCTGTCAGGAACATCAGCAAAGGTTTTCTTTCCCTTGATAATCAGGGTTGCATAAACAACTGCCATTTCTGCCACATCCTTTCTGAATAATATTTTTATGATTAGCTGACATAACATCAGTTATCACCACCGTTTTCGGTATTGTCCAAAATTGCCTGAACTGCTGCTTTTAACTTATCCGGCACATCATCAATAGTTTTCAAACCCTTTCTGATCAGATCAGCATAAACTTTTGCCATGACTGTTCACCCCTTTCATTTATCCCATCAATTCATACACTTCACACAATGCAAGCCGTGTGTCAGTGACCTGCTGTTCCAGTGCTGCATTCTTTTCAGCCTGAATTTTGATGTATTCGTCCTTGGTGTATTCGATCAGATCAAATTCCCAACCAACGAACCCCGGCTGTTCTTCTGTTCCCGGCTCATTTACCGGGATGATGTTGGAAGAAACAAAAGCCCTTGTTTCTGTAAGTTCCAGTTCCAACGGTTCAACTGTACTTCTCTGTTTACCATAATCAATCATGCTGCCTTTTTACCTTCTTTCTTCTTTTCTGGTTTTATGTTGCATATATAGTATTCATCCGCATAAGGTAACAGCGGTACAACATACTTTTGTTGTAATCTGAAAGAATCACAATGTTTTAACCATCCTCTGTAGCTGTTAATGCAGCACCATTCAGAATAGTTCATCATGTTCCCTGATTCCACTTTCTTCCTGATTGCGGTAAGTTTTCTTTCCATGTCCAAACAGGTTGATTTTCTCAACAAGGTATGATTGAGAAAAGTTCTATACCCTAAGAAGTCAACACCCCTTATATACGATGGGAACACCTGCCAGTTGTCTTTGATGTTCAATTTAAGTTCATTCCTGAAATAAACATCAATATCTTTCTTCAATTTAATAAGTTCTTCTTTGGTTTTTCCGAATATGACAATATCATCCATATAACGGAAGTAATACTTAACGTGTTTTACCTCTTTAATCCAGTGGTCAAAACTGGAAAAGTAATAATTGCCTGAATACTGTGAAAGATAATTCCCAATAGGAATACCAGTTTCAGGGTCAATATCTTCTTCCAACAAATAGATTGCTGTTAAATCTTCAATATCCGCTGTTGTGGTGCTGTCTATGATTTCATTCAACAACCAAAGCAGATCATTGTCATTGAACATTCTTGCATACTTCTGTTTTAACAATTCATGATTCACTGACTGATAATAGTGTCTTGCATCCAGTTTCAAACAGAACCTGCAATCTTCTGTGTGGTTCCACATTGCATCTTGTAATTTAAACAGTGCTTTATGGATTCCCCTGCCGGGAATAGCTGAATATGTGTCTGCCGTCAGGTTGTTTATGATGCACGGTTCAATCACCTGCAAAATAGCCCATTGACATATACGGTCAGGAAAATAAGGAAGTTTATAAATCTTCCTGTTTTTCTTACCTTCTTTCTTATAAAAGATTTCATATTCAGAAGTATGGTATGTGTGATTGATAAGCATTTCCTGAATCTGTTTCAGGTACTTGTCAGGGTCTTTATCAATCTCAATGATTTCCTTATACCAACCTTTTCCCTTCTTTGCGTGTTGGTGTGCTTTTCTTAAATTTTCAATATCATAAATCTTTTCAAATAAGTGATCATAGCGTTTCATCCATTTTTGGTATTTGCAAAACCGAATTTCAGTCAGTACGGTGTACCCGGTAAATACGGTTGACATTTCCTCTTTTCTTTGAGTAAGACGGTATTCCTTGCGGTTGTCATGCACCGTCTATTTTTCTTTTTTGCCAAGTGGCACGGTTGAAAGGTTACCACAATTTATAGAATCAGCCGGGGAATTGAACCCCGGCTGAACCTTGCAATTTACTAAGTGACCCCTGATATTCCGATTACGATTACCAACACTGTTATTCAGATTCCAATAGAAAGTACCTGCATTACTGCCATTATTCCAGTTACTGCCTAATTGAGTGATTGTTTTAATGGTTTTTCGTTACAGGCTATAACAAATATCAGAAAACCTTTCAACCTAAATATTAAACTAATTATGCTGCCATTTGTTCCTTCCATGAAGCAATAGCAGCATTGTAAACAGAACTGTCTTTTGTTGGGATATATACCAAGCGACCCCCGACACTCCGACCACGATCACCAACACCGTCACCCAGAGACCAACCGAAAGCACCCGCACTACCGCCACCACCCCAGCAACCGCCCAATAGAGCGATACGGTAACCATTCAGGTTTGCAGTCAACCAAGTATAGTCACCAACAGGCAGTGAACTGTTTCCCAAACATTCAGATGCAATGAATAACCAGTCACAGGTTGTGGAATATCCCATTGCTGAAATATAACCACCTGCATTTGCTACTGTGAACCCGGCAGCTTCATAGTTTTCGCTGTTTCTTGATTCAGCAAAATTGAAGTCATTGCAGATGTACGGCTGACCGCCACCCATCGAACCATTACCCCAAATATTGATACCATAGACAAATTTCCAAATGTTACCCCAAAAGTTTTCTTTACCTCTCCAACATACAGAAGTCTTACCGTCAACAGTGTACTCTTTAGCAACGCCACCTTCATAAGTGGTTGTTTTCTCTGCCCTACCTGTACCATTTCCAAGGCTTGCTGTACTTCCGGTTGCAGCTGCATATGAACTTGTTGTGTCACTTCCTGTAGTCCAAGGTAAGGAAACAATACCCTGTGCAATAGCGGTCTGTAAGTTCATCATACCCATTTCAATGATCATAAGCATCTGTTCAGCAGACACCTGTTTAATCAGATCACCATGCCAGTTTGTTCCACGATTCTGTGCCATTGCTTCAATGTTCGGTCTTGTAAGGTTCTGTGAAGAACCAGATGCAGGTCTTGCACCTGCGATTGATGAAAACTTATCTTCACCAGTGTTCATTACCTGTTCATCATTCAACAGATATGCACTTGCTGATGCATCGTAAATACTACCTTCGTAAGCACTTGTAAGGAAGTAGTCAATTTCATTTCCTGATGCATCATAGAATGCAGGGTGAAGCCTGAAACCTGCACGTGACTTTTCTGACACATAATAGTTTGCCTTTCTTAAGTGGTAACCAATACCTGTATCAATAGGGTCATACTCTACAGGACACACCAAATAATAGAACTTTGGCTGATATACCATTACCTGACCCATTGAACCATCTTCTTTGTAATCTGCATCACCGTACCATGCTACTATAGAGCCACCATCAGCCACATTACAGCGTTTACGACCACCAAACATTGTGAACTTGTCAAAATCAGAACCTTTTGAAAGGTTGGCTGCTCCGGCAAGTCTTTTGAATGTTTTATTTTTGTAATCGACCTGAATACCAACAATATCATCAGCAGTGATACCCAAGTAGGCACGAATATCTGCCACACCTGAAAGAATTTCTTGACTGTTGAAGTTTTCACTTTTCAATTCATCAATGTTACTTGCTGCACTTGCATTTTCTGCACTCAATGACTGTAATACACCATTAGCTGTATTTACAGATGTGTCAAGATTTGACTTTGCTGTATTTGCTGTCAAAATTACATCAGATAATGCCTTTTTTATTGAATCGGCACTGTTAATTACTTCCTGAAGCTGACTTTTTGCTGTACTTGCATCAGAAATTGCAGAATCAAGATTTTTCTTTGATGTTACTGCTGTAGCATTGGAACTATCCAACTGACCCTTAATCTGATTTGCATTATCAATCACACCCTGTAAATTACTCTGTGCGGTTGTCGCACTTGTAATTACCTTTTCAAGATTTGTCTTTGCTACACCTGCATTACTGATTGCTGTATTTGCAGCATTGGTTGCTGCTTCAACATTACTTTTTGTCGTATTGGCTGTACTAGTTGCATTTGTCAGATTTGCCTTTGCTGTGTTGGCTGTATTCGTAGCGTTCTGCAAATTGGTTTTCGCTGTATTAGCTGCACTTGTAGCATTTTGCAAATTAGTTAATGCAGTACTTGCAGCATTAAGTTTCTGCTGTACTGCATCAACATCTTTATCAACTGCATCCTTTGCAGCAATTACTTCTTTTTTCAGATCAGCGTAAGAGTTATTATCATCATTTACTTTTTCAAGTGCATTGACAATAGACGATCTTACCTCTTCACCATATACTGCATTTAAAATCTGATCAATATAAGGCTGTATGTTTGCCATTATTCAGCACCTTCTTTCTTTTCTTGTTCTGTGAGATTTATTTTATTTTTTAATTCATTCTGAACGGTCATCATCTCTTCTAACATTTCTGCATTCTTTTGATTACGAACGTTAGAAATGATACCAGTTAAAATTCCATCAATAAGGTATGCAGGTAAAGACGTTTCATGAATTACCTGATTTATTGCATTCGTCATTTTAATTCTTGCACTTTCAATCATGACAGCAAGTGACTGTCCCATTTCGCTATTGTTCATATTTTTTCTCCAATTCTATAACACGTGTTACTAATTCTTGAATTGACTTTGTAATGACAGGTATAATATTTGTTTCATCAATCTGATAATTATATCCCAAAAATTTACCTTTTTCGTCCTTCTGCGGAATCTTTAACACAAAACTCTTATTAACATTTTCCATGTCTTGTGCAACGTATCCACAATTTACATGATAATCTTTATCAATCCAATCATACGCATAATGTGGTATCTTCATAATTTCAGCAACTCCGCTGATTTCAGAGTTAACAATATTTTTCTTTAATTTTTTATCAGATGACCATGCTGTTAATCCAAATGCACCGTATAGTGTTTGAATTTCTACGTAACTTGATGACATAACGTTCCACACAAATCTGAATTTGTTACACCCATCCGCAAGTGGCATATTCCATACACCACCAGAAGCCGGATAAAAACAAATTGGTGAAAACATAGGTTCAAGAATAGATGCTGTTGTACCAATAACAAGTTTCCCACCCTGATGCCCGAAAATATCGGTATACTTATTTGCATTAATTCTAAGCCCGGATGCATCCAAGTCAATGGTACACCCTTTTGAATCAGTGATATTTATAGTTGAACCTGTTATCTTAGAACCTGTTATAGTTCCTGTAAACTTTCCATTTGTACATTCTATAGAACCATCTGAAAGTACTTTGAATCTATCGTTTACGGTTACAATGCCTTCAAGTGATATTTTATTTGCTGCAATCTTAATTTCTTCAGCACTTTGATTTATAATACTTACAATTTCAGATTTTCCAACTTTTTTCCTTACTTCTGTTTCTATTGAATCTGTCTTGACATTGATCTGTGCTGACGTTGAATAGTTTTTCAGTTTGCCGTCAACATACTGTTCAGCGGTTTCTTTTGCAGACAACAAAACAGAATCTTCCAATGTTTTAATACTGGTTTCAACTTCGCTTTTGGTATAGTACTTTTTCAACTCACCGTCAGTGTAATTTTCCGCATCTGATCTTGCTGATTCTTCTGCATCTGCTATTTCTTTTATAACCTGATTCCTGTAATTAATATCAAGTTTTTCAGCAGACACCGAACCACCAACCAACCGTTCACCTACAATTTGACCATCCATTGTGATAGCTGTCTTATACGTTCCGTTGTACCCGGTTGATGAATAACCAAGACCGTTCAGATTCCACCGCCACACTTTCCGGGCTGTATTCACATCGTTAGTGTCCATGATTAACTGTTCGTTAGCTGTAGTAACCACATGACCGTGTGTTGCTGCTGTAATCAGTGCTGCTGCCTGATCAACCGCCTGTTTTACTATTGCAGACGGTACAGGTATCGTTTCAACTGCCTTTGATGCAGTATTTGAAATAGTCTGTGATTTTGCAGTAAGTTTTGTATTAACTACTGTACCAAGTGTGAATTTACTGCGAGATAGATTATTAAGCTGTATTGACATTTTCGACAATGGGAAATACCGATCAAGTCCATGCAGTGAAGAATGTACCTTGATCTTATCACCAAGTTTAAACTGTTCTATATCTGCATCAGTCCAATGCATATCAACAGCGTTTACTTCCAGTGTCATACTATTCCACTGATAATCAGCAATGTACTTATTTGCTTTATATAACAACATTTTTGGTGTTGTAACTTCATCCCAAGTAATAGTTTTGGTTATATAACCAAATTTCTTTACAGCGTCCAAATTCACAAGTGAATCAGACCCATTATTTACACTTTCAATAGTCAACCGCTGTTCAAGTGCAGCTATTGGACTTTCTTCCAGTTTTGCACCAAGCGGAATAAATACTGTTGCAATATCTGACACATCTGTATTTCTGCTGAAATCAAGTAGATTTTCACCAAACTCAATACTTTGTGTACTTACATTGTCATAATCACTTATATAGTCCAAATAAGCTGTTCCATTGACATTCCTTACACGTAAATAACCACCAAGATCGTCAACCAAATCTTCCTTGATTTCTTTCATGGTACTGTTGTAATTCGTGTACCTGTACAATGAATCATTATTATCTGTTACCGTGACAATACCAACCTTGAACTGTCTATCTTTTTTTACCTGCTCATTGTGTGATGTAATCAATGATTCTAAATAACCCCTGACTGTCATATCATGATATTCAGCAGGTCTTTGTATACTGTCATTCAGATATGCAAGCTGACCCTCACAAGTAAAATGTTTACGGTTATAAAAATCAATTTTGCATTCTGTAATTCTGCCATTAAACACTTCTTCTTCATCCTGAAATACCTGAATGCATGACAGCATTTTTTGTGGTAATTCATATTGTGGGTGCTGTGGTGGCATCTTAAAACTAAAAGACCCTGCTTTGTTGACCTCTAAATCAAGTTTAGGGTCAATCAAAACGAGGTTTTCATCACGTAAATCATAAATAGGCAGTCCATCACATAATACTCTGTACATTACAATGAACCCCCTCTGTAACTGATCTTGACTGTACCGTTTCCGGTAAATGTCACATAGTTATCACCTTCCTGTAAACGAATGTCATAAACTGTTGTTTCCCCGGCAGGTAAGCTATAAGTATTACCTTCGTGTGTCACCTTCATAGCTGTTGAACAGGTAAATGTCGGTGATACAATCTTGACACGATTAATCAGATTTACTTTTTTACTTCCGCTTACTTTCACTTCATTTACATGGATAATACCATTGACAAAACTGAATACATCCCACAGCCACGGTTCACTTGCTGAATTTGTTTCAATCTTGTACGGTTCAACATCACAATCAACTGTGATAATGGCAAGTGTACGATCTGTTTTGAATTTATTGATTGTACACCGTCCCCAGTAATAAAAAGTTTTATCAGCGTCCATAACAATACGCATCTTCTTACCATGCAGATAGTTGGAAAGATTGGAAAGTGTTGCAGTCCAATCTCTTGCACCATTTAACAGGGAAAAAGTAAATGATAACTTCCTGTTTTCAAACTTCACATCATCACCCAACGCATCAGTCAGATCAAGGTCACCATTGCGACCAATTACACTGACTGATTCTGTTTTAGGTGTAGGCAATCCGATTTCTTTTGAAGAAAGGATAAGCCCAAAATCTTCATAACTGTGTTTAATTCCAAATGTAACACCCTGAATCAAGGCTTATCTTCTCCCTTCCTTATCAAAAATCTTACCAAGTTCTTCATCCATTGCCGGGGCAAGTTCACCTGCAAGCACTCCTGTATCTGTTACCAGTTTCAGGTTCGCAAGCTGTGGAATGAAAGGCATATAACTTTCAAGGATTGTAAGAATCCGGTCAAGTTTTTCCAGTAATGAAGCGTTTTCCTCATTAACCGCTACCCTGATCATATCCATAAGGCTTTGTGTTCCGACAACCGTTTCACTTCCGGCTTCACCACCTGCCAAGAACTGATTTGACTTAGCGTTGTAACCGAAAATAGTCGGCTGATTCATGATCATACCATCATCCATTGCTTTCTTATACCAGTCAATACCAAAGTGCGGTACACTTGGCGGTGCCAAGCTGAAAGAACCACTGATTGAAATATGTGGTAATTTCAAATGTGGCAATGACCACGAAAAATTGAAGAAACTCTTAATTCTGTTTATAGCGTTACTTACAATGTTCTTTGCACCTTCAAAGATGCTGCTGAACTTTTCCTTAATTGCACCGAGTACATTTGATACTGTGGATTTTGCAGCATTCAGACCACTTGAAATAGTGGACTTCACACCGTTGATCACATTAGATACCGTTGACTTGATACTGTTCCAAACACTTGTAAAGGTTGATTTAATGCTGTTCAGTATACTTGAAATAGTAGACTTAATTGCATTGAACACACTGCTGATTACTGACTTAATCGAATTGATTACATTGGTTACAGTCGTTTTGATTGTATTCCAAATATTTGTAATCGTAGTCTGAATTGCGTTCAGCACTGTAGAAATGGTTGATTTTATCGCATTCCATACAGTTGTGAATGTATTCTTGATACCTTCCAGTATTGGCTTAAGGAATGAAACAATGGCATTCCATACGGTTGTAATAACCGTCTGAATGTTGTTGATTGCGGTTGATACCGCTGTTTTTATAGCTTCCCAAATCGTTGTAAAGGTGTTTTTAATACCTTCCAAAATTGGGGTCAGGAATCCAACAATAGCATTCCAAATATTGCTGATAGTGGTTGAGATTGCATCAAGGGCTGTTGATACAGCGTTCTTGATAAACTCCCAAGCTGCAATGATATATTCCTTGCAGTTTTCCCATATAAACATCCAAGGCATTGTGATGATCTGAAATGCAGCACTGATGATTTCACCAATAAACATTATGGCAACCTGCACCGCATTCTTGATGGTTTCCCACACTGCACTTATAGTATCAGCTATTGCAGTAAATACATTGGTTACTGTTTCTTTTATGGCATCTATTTTTTCAGATATTGCCGTTTTGATGTTCTCCCAAGCCTGTTTGATTGAATCAACTAAACCTGTGAAGAATCCTTTGATTGCTTCAATGGCGGTACTTACTGCTTCTTTTACAGATTCCCATGCAGTCTGTACTTTCTCCACCAATCCACTAAAAAAGCCTTTGATAGCGTCAATAACCGTACCAAAGACTTCCTTTATTTTTTCCCAAGCATTTGTGACTGCTTCTCTGAATCCATCATTGGTATTCCATAATGTGATCAGTGCAACCACAAGCCCTGCCACAAGCGTGACTATAAGAACTATAGGGTTAGCATTTAATGCGGCATTGAAAAGCCACTGTGCAATAGTAGCACCTTCGTTTGCTGTTTTGTATGCTGTCCATGCTGTTGTTATGGCACTAATCAATGATGATATTGCCATTGCAACCTTTAAGGTTACGAACCCGGCAGCAACTCCGGCTATAAGCGGTGACCAATCCTTGAACGTTTGAATAATCTTAGGCACATCTTCAATAAGACCACCTAGTTTTTCAAGGAAGTTTTCAACACCGTCCATTCCTTTTTCAAAGAATGTTGTAAAATCAATTTTTTGAATCCAGTCAAATACCCTTTGTAGGGCATCACCGACAGACGTTGCAAACGCATCCCAGTCTATTGTTTCCATCCAGTCTGACAACTGCTGTAAAAATCCCATAACAGTAGGTGCAAGTTTTGAACCTACTTTTGTAAGGATATTTTCAAACAATGCCTGTACTGAACTCCATGAACCTGATATTGTAGTACCCGCTTCAAGTGCTGTTGTTCCGGTTATACCTAAGTTATCCTGAATCTTGTGAATAGCTTCAATCATTTGGTCAAACGTTACGTTATCCAAACTTTCAATCTTTTCACCAAGTACACCTGAATCATTTATCAATCTGATCATTTCAGACTGTGTACCACCATAACCAAGTTTCAGGTTATCCAACATCGTGTAATTTTGCTTTGCAAAACCCTGATAAGCGTCCTGTATAGAACCTATGTCAGTACCCATCTTGTTAGCGTTATCTGACATATCAGTGATAGCAAGGTTGGTCAGTTCAACCGCTTTTGCAGTATCACCGCCAAGACCCTGAATCAGTGAAGCAGCAAATGACGTTGCTGTATTCATGTACTGATTTGAACTCATCCCGGCTGTCTTATATGCCTTTTCAGCATAATCAATCAGTTTACCGGAACTGTCTTTGAATAGTGTTTCAACACCACCAACCAACTGTTCATATTCAGCATAGTGACCAACCGCTGATTTTGTCACATCTGCCATTTTTTCAGCTAACTGTGTACATCCTGAAATTACTTTTGTGATTGCTGTAGATGCTAAATTCGCAAGCGTGGCTTTCCATGTTGTAAATCCACTGTCTGCATTCTTGGCAGCTTGTCCGGCATCTTCTACTGAATCACCTGCACCATCTGCCTTTTTATCAACATCTTCCAGTGTTTCAGCTGTGTCCTTTGCAGACTTTGAAACCTTTTCAATGTTGTTCACCGCATCAGCGTAATTGATCGTTATTTTTCCGACCAACGAAAAAATATCCAACGATTAGCCACCCCCTTTCAACGGTGGCACGAATCCATTCAGAATTTTATTTGCTTTTTCCACCTGTAACTTAATCTGTGCGTTGTTCATTGTCGGTTCAGTTTGTTCAGTCTTTTCAACTTTCGGTGCTGTACTCATAAACCGCTGTTTAAATTCTTCAAAATTTCCAACATCATCAGCAAGTGGGTTTGCTGTGATTGCACAGTATAAGTCCCACTGTTTATCTTCATTGTCCTGTTTCAGGACTGTTCTAACAGTAGCGTCTAATTTCCCCCGGCTGATTGCTTTATCTAAATAGCTGTAGGGGTTACCATATCTACGGTTGCAGCATTCATCGAATCGTTCTGTTCCGTACCCACTAATTCGGCAACACCCTCGAAAAAATCCATAAGATCATCTTTCTTAGCAAAATCTTTCACCATGACAACAAACTGTTTCAGCTTGAATTTCTTCACATCATCAGCAGTAACCGCTGTACCGTTGTCCCACTCCATACAGTTAGCAAAAAACTTACAGATTTCATTTCTTGCCTTTGAAATGTTCTTGATCAGAATGCCACACACCTTCATAGCAATGACAATACCAACTTCTTTCATATCTGTACCGGATTCCTGCAACTGCTGAATCTCGTCTTTGTCAAATGCACCAATAACCTGTTCTACTCCGATAACTGCAAGAACCTCACAAAAGTCAAATGCGTTATCAACCGTTAAATCCTTAAATCTGAAATCTGTCATGATTATTTATCCTCACTTTCTTTTTTCGATCTGTTTCTTCTACCGCCATTTGCAGGTTTATCCTGTTTTGGTGCAGATGTTTCTTCATGTTCAACAGGTTCAGTCTGTTCACTTGCTGTTTCCTGTTCCTGATCTTCTACCTGTTCAGTAGATACAGCAGGTGTTTCCTGCTGCACTACTTCATCAGAAATATCAACCACAAACATTCCTTTGTCCTGAATTTCTGCAAATCTTTCTTCTGTCATATCCAGTTTTTCACCGATCACATGACCTTCACCTGTGTACTTGTCTGTATATTCTCTTACTACTACAACTCGCATAATTCACACCCCCTACACAACAGCGTTTGGATAGTAAATAGCAATATCCAACTTGTTTAAGCTGTCGTTTTCAAGATCAGCTGTACACTCAAACTTGACAGCAAATGTTGTCTGTTCAGCGTTCTTTGTTTCCAGTTCAAATGCTTCTGTACAGAGTGCGTTCGGTAAAATAATGATTACATTTTTACCGCTTGAAAGTGTTCCAACATATGCAACATTTTCAAGATAATCTGCTTCTGTGATGTTTTCCTTAGATACATATTTGACATAGGTTGTATCTTCGGAAGTGGATTTTACAAGGTGTAATGCACTTACAAGAATATCTTCTGTAAGTTCTGTCATCTGACCTTCAAGTGTGGCAGATTCACCAACCTTCTGTTTACTGACACCTTTGATCAGCACCGTTGCACCGTCCACCTCAACATCAAGCCACTGTGCCTCATAGTTGAACTTAAGACCCCCGGAAGTTGCACCGAGTGGTGTACCAGTCCAACCGTTGCTTGGTTTCTCATACTTAAGATTTTTGTAAATGACACCTGCACCCAAGATCATATTCTTGATAGTTTCAGATGTAATACCATGCTTTTTTAAGCCCATTCTTTTATGCTCCTTTCCACTCATTTGTGTTAAGTGTTATCGTAATTCTAAAAAGATCTTCTTCACCTGTTGGAATCATTAAACCGTTCCAATAGGTAATAAAAAAAGCAGTTCCTTCCTGAACTGCCCTTAAATCTTCAAATGCTTTTTTTAATTTGTCATTTATTTCTGCAAGCGGTAATTTTGACCCCCTTGACCAACCGTCAAGTGTAAACACACCGCCTGTATATCCGTCCTCTAATCTGTGTTCAGTTTCATTGAACGAACCGACAAAGTAAGGATAGCTAATTTCACCCGTCCATTCACCAAATTCATAGGGAATACCAAGTTGATCAAGCTGATCAGAAATAAAACCAAGCATATCAACCATAATTAACCCCCTAAATTCTGTTTAATGACATTTACAAGCTGTTTCTTTATCTTTGGGGCTACACTCTGAAATGCTTTCGTGAGTGGTTGTCGTGGTGTTTTTCCGTAAGTATGGTAAAATTTACCGTCTTTCTTACTCTTATAAACCCAACCGCCTTTTCTTCCATCACCATGCAGTGCATATTCACCAGTACCAAATTCTTCCCAAATCGCATTTTCAAGGTCTGAACCTACAGCAACAGTTGATTCATCTTTTCCTTCATCAACCATATATTTGTAAGACCCCTTTGTTTGTCCGGTATCAACCCTGCTGTTTCTTTGGGTCTGTGCCTGTATTTCACCACCTGCTTCGTGAAGGAATCCAATAACCCCTTCCGATAATGCAGCTTTAATTTTTGCTGTGTTATCTGTAAATTCAACTGACATACTACTGACCCCCTATAAATCTTAAATAGATTTCTAAATGATCATGCATATTCATAGGGTCATCAATCAGAAGGATTTCATACACTTCACCATTCACAATCATTCTTGCATTGTCACTTGTCACATCAACGGTTTCCTGTTCATCCGTCTTACTGACCACACCTGTCAGAAAACTGAATGGATTCCAAACCCAATCAGTTGACAGGTTTTTCAGATTGGTAAAGTCGCACAAGAAAATGTGTGTACTTTCCTGAACCTTGGCATAAAAAGTTGTGTGCTTTGAATCACCTGTTGATAAGTCCAACCAACCTAAGATTGATGTACAATCAACCCATGTGTTTACACGCTCACCTATGGCATTTTTAGCACCGTTCTTTTTTACCTGTAACAATGCTTGAATGTTACCGCCAACGCTCATATAATCAGAATCTAGCCTTTATATAAGGCTTTAAAAATCCAAGTAGGGCAACAGGATAGCCCATAACCTGATTGTTAGCGTCCTGATCAAAGTAAGTTGCACTGTATCTTGACAGCGTTTCAGACTTGACTCCAGTTTTCGGTCTGTTCTTAATATCCCACTTAAGCAGTTCAAGCACACCTGCACGAATATCAGCCGGATATTCCACCTTAGTGATCAGGTTTGTACTTTTGTACAATTCCTGATTAACTCTGATGAAATCATCACCAATTTCAGTAATGGTATACAGTCCATCATTCACCATTGACTGTGAAATCTGAACTGTATCACCCACTTTCAAAAAGTCTGATGTTCCAAGCAGTCTATTACCCAAACTATCAGCGGTAAAACGAACAAACCGATTCTGAAAATTGTTATTAGTGTATGCTCTGATCATAAGTTCAGCAGCGTTCAGTTTTTCTTCAATCACCTTTTCATTTTGCACAGCAAATTCAGGTAATTTCATTACATCATCAACTGCTAATATCATCAGATCACCCTTTCTTAGACAACTGCTGTACCAACCTTGGACTTGATAAGACCCATCTTAACATTCTTCGGGTTGAATTTCAGGCTGTAGTTTGCCTTATTACCAAGTTCTGCAAAAGTCGGTGATTCTTTTGCAATCTGATCAACTGCTAAAGAAAGACCATTCGGATGCAGCACCTTACCCTGCTTTGTATAGAACTTGTCAATACCTGCGGATGCTTCCGGGTCATAGTTGGTTGTATACTGATTCTCATAGTTGTTCTTATCGCAAGATAAAAATGCACCTTCGCCAAACAGATATGTGCTGTAAACCGCATCTGCACCTGACCCTGTAGCTGTAGATCTATCAGTCACAAGTACGTGTTTACCTGCGATAGTTGGCAATGTAATTTCTTTCTGAATTACACCGTTGACAACATACTTATCATAGTCAACCATTTCCATTTTCTTGTACTCTTTGAAGATCATGGAATGCATAACCATCAAACCAAGACCACCTGCCATATCACCAAGTGCTGCCTGTTCTGCATCGTAAATTGTACCTGCTTCAATGTTTGTCTTAGTACCTTTAGTAAGATCAAGTACATGATCACTAAGTGCTGCAACTGCTAATACTGCCTGTGCAATGTTCATCAGTTCTTTTTCCCAAACCTGACCATAATAACCTGCAATCTTATTTCTGATCAGTGTCATAGGGTCAGCACCAGTTAATTCCTTTGTGAAGTCTTTAGCCTTAAATGCTTTCATTCTCTGAATAAGCATACAAGTCTGTTTGTCACCGCTGATTTCAACAGGTGTGTTGTTTGTTTCACCATCGTTGTTCAGTGCTTCCATACCGCTTTCATTTGCGTCAATCGGTTTATAAATTGGAATTGTTGCCACGTTTCCATGCTCACCGATTAAGTCCATAATAGAACTGTCCTGCTGCACGATACCGGAAGCAATGATTGGTGTAGTCCAATAGTCGGCTTCCTGCATCATCCCGGTAAATACTTCTTCATCAAAAGCAAAACCGCCAAAATTTCCTGTTCTTGCCATTTAATTCACCATTTTAACCTTTCTTAGTGTACATTTAACTGTTTGAATAACTCCGGGTTTTCCTCTTTGAGTTTCATTCTTTCGTTGTAACCCATCTTAAGGAACTGTTCTTTGGTAACTGTCTTGTCTTTATCCCCACCCGGCAGGTTGTTTTCAAGCACCTTTCGGTTGTTGTTCTGCTGCTGATTGTTGGATGCTCCAAACATGGAAGGAAGCTGTGTTTTCAGACCTGAAATAAGATCAGCTTCACCCTTGATCTTTCCATCATCACCAAGTTTGATTTCACCCTTTTCCTTTGCTTTGAAGACCAGATAATCAACATCAACCGCCCCTGCTGCTGCAAGTGCAAATTTCAGTGCGTTATCAGTTTTAAGGGTTTCATTTTCTTTTTTCAGATTTTCAATCTCTGCTTCATAGTCAGTGATTTTCTGCTGCAAACCTTCATCTTTCCCGGTTGACTTCTTCAATTCCTCGATCAGACCATTTGCCTTTTCCAGTTCAGAAGTTTTTCCAGACAGATCAGTTTCAAGACTGGTGTATTTATCCTTTGACACATACCCACCTTCTGTAAGGTTTGCAAGTTTGATCTGTTTGTCTTTGTTGGCTTCATTGCCGTTGTAGGCATTGACTGCCTGTTCAAACTGTTTATACAGTTCTTCACCCAAGATTTCCTTCAAAAATTCCATGTTTTTCATCCTTTCTTTCTGTCTCGTTTTTATATGCGGTGTCACCGCTGACAGGCAACAGTTTATATCCCGTGTTGCAGGGGTTATTTCAGCAGCAGTTTAAACGTCATAAGCCTTTTTCGGACAATAAAAAAGCACCCTTGCCGGATGCCAAAATACTATTTAACCCATAGTTGGGAGATAAACAGGATCACCTTAACCTTTCTTTGCAAATTTGCGTTTCATGTCCCTTTTATCCCCCTTTCTAACGTCATATAATCGTCATATAAGAACGCAAAAAGCAAAGGTGTATATTTCCTTACCTTTGCTTTTAAACTCTGTCTTTGAAGAAATTAGCCCATTCAGGGTTTTCATCATCGAATATTTTTTTCTGTTCTGCCGTCAGCTTTTCAGGATAATCAGCAAACAGGTTGAAAATGTGTTTCTTATCGAAACTAAAAAGAAATTCCCCTATTCGGTCAGGGTTATTAGCCCACCAAATAGTATCTGATTCATTTTTCTTATAAAAATTATTTGATTGTGCCATTTGACCCCTTCCTTTGTTCGTTTTCTGCCGTGTTTATATATCCAACAATATCTTGAAATTCTTTGCAATCCTTGAAACTGTCAACTTCAATCATGAACCCTTCTGCATGATAATATCTTGAACTTGGACAACCAAAACGCTGTGTAAGTGTGTACCTTGCGTTACCATTGAAGTCAGTCCAACCGCTTCTGTTGGCAGATTGCAGTTCTAAATATTGCAGCTTATTTTCATCAGTCCTTCTTACGATAGAAGCATGACAACCACACACAAAATAGTATTCTTTGCCCTTTTCAACCTGTTTCAAAAGCTGATTTCCAACAGTGGCATAATAATGACCATCATTATATGTTGTTTTAAGTCCCGGAAGTTCAGACAGTTTTCTTAAATTCATGTAAGTTGCAAAATAATCTCTTGACTTTCCATCACGAAAATCTAAAACATCAAGACCACATTGCTGTGCAGCATAGGCTAAACCAACGCTTGCACATGAACCCTGTGTTCTGTCACCACCTGCCAATGAACCAATAATCTGATCTTGTGTAACAGGTGTTTTATGTGGCATTGCCTGATTATATACAACACCCTTATTTTCCAGTTCATCACTGATTTCATTTTTAACACGTTCAGGGTTCAAGTTCATTGTATCAGCATCGTCTGGAAGACGTAAATACTTTTCTCTGAAATCATCAAAGCTGTCTTTTTTATCTAACCCATAAAATGCAGCACGTTCTTTCAGGGTGTCCAGTTCATCCTGATCTAAAGCCCATCTTGCACGTTGCAGAATACAGCACCTGCAATTACAATCTTCCGATGCCCTGCCAAAGTGACCGGGGGCAGGTGCGGTCATACCATCAACTTCAAAATCCTCTTCCAGTTCCCTGATCTGACCGTCCAACTGTCTGTGGTGTGGTCTTGTCCTGTTGTCAAGTGTGCTGTCCCACTGTTTGACAATGTCAGCACCTTTTTCCTTTGCAGCAAACTGTGCATGAAGTGCTGAACTTTGCTGTATTCTGTGTCCTTCAGTCCTTGCTATTCTGATTGCATTGTTGATAGCTTTATTATAAGGGCTGTTCATTCCATTGGCAATGTGTTTTGCCATTTCATTCCACGTTGAACCATTTGCGACACCCCTTGATAATTCAGCCCGGATTGACTTTTTCAGATAACTGACATCTTCACCAAGTCTGGCATACAAACTATTGGAAAGTTTACTGTCAATCTGCAATGCTTTTACAACCTGTTCTTGATTGATTGGCATAATGACCGGTATTCCCTGTTTATGTAGGTCATACATAACACCAATATAACCGTTCTCATATGATCTTTGAAAGTAATCGGCAACGGATGTAAATTCTTCTGAGTGCAGATTGTCAAGAATCCCGTCAAGCTGCTTTTTTAATGCTTCTTGATATTGTTTCTGATAAATAATGCTTTGCAGGTTTTCAAGGTCTGTTCTGGCAGACAATTCCCTGATCTTGCTTTCGCAATCTTTCCGGGCTTGTCCATAAATACGCTGCAACTGCTTGATGGTTTTCTGTTCATCATTAAGTTGCACCTGTAGAACTTCTTTTTGTGCCTTATTCACCAGAACCACCACCCTCATCATCAGGAACTATATTATTCAGCATCTGTTCTGTCTGTCCAGTTATGGCAGCTTCGTTATCCAGCAGCTTATCAGCAATTTCATCATAGTCAATATCAAGGATTTCACAGATTGCCCTAATGATGGTTTCCTGATCAAGAATATTTGCCAAACCAAGAAGAATATTGATTTCTACCTGTTTTCGCTGTGCTTCTGTAAGTTCATTCTGTTCATTTTCCTGTTCATTACTCATAACCTCATGAGTGAACTTAAAATAAACATCCTCAATCTGATAATCTGTTCCATTCTTCTGATTGATTTCATCAATGACAACCTTCACAATTTTACGCAAAAACCGCTTGATGTTACGTTCCAAATGCTTACAACGTAAATCCAAAAGGGAATATGCTGCCTTTATTGCAATATTGGTTGTTGCAGATGTATCTTTCAGACCTGACAGATTCAGACCCATACCAAAACGGTAAATGTTCTTTTCATCCAGTTCCAATTTCACCTTTCTGGCTTCATACGGAACATCAACAGTATGTACTTCAATACCACCTTCTGAACCAACACCAACAATCTTTTTGGTTTTCAGATTCTGCTGCAATTCATCCAGATTATCACCTTCAAACCCCTTCACAGCATACAATGGATGATCAAAGTCAATCAGGTTATTTGAAAGACTGCTTGCCATCAGGTCATAATCATCAATCAAATCCTTGACCGCTTTTAGGTTGGAAGTCTGCTTTTTGTTGTTATCCAAACGAAAGAAAGGAACAAAACCAAGACTTTCATAATAGGTGTGTTCATCACCTTCCACCTGATATAAGGTGTGCGGTCTTGGGTTGATTTTCTCATTTGGGTCTTTTACAATTTCCCCTTCTTCATCCTGAACATAGTAATAAACCTGTTCATCATCCCAATCCATGATTTTCTTGATTCTGTGACCTTCCTTATCAATTCTGTCAATATACCAGTAAATCACATGATCTTTTTTATCATCAGCAAACCGGGCTTCTACTTCTACAACACCAATACTATCTGCACAAGTGAATTTCATGTAGTCATTGCTGTCTTTCATTGCATACATATATGCAAAACCTTTTGTCTGACAGTCCGTCACAACACCTGACAATTCATCAATAAAATCATCGTTGTAATTGAACCTATCGTCAAGTTCACTTTGCAGTTCAGGAATATCTGAAAAAACAAACGCTTCACCTGAAAGTGTGTATTGTGTTCCCTGCTCTGTCAGTTCTTTGAAAAATGGGTGTGGTATTCGTACATTTGCCCTTGAATGATCTTCTACAAGCTGACCGTCAGAATTGTAATAAAACAGTCTTAAATTTTTAATATCGTGATCACCGTCAAAATAGCGTTCACCGATACGGGCAAAATGCTTTTTTGCTGATGCATTATCTTCATCAATGAACATTTTGATTTCTTCTGTTGTCAACACTCAATACCACCCCTTTCATTATCTGATCAGCAAGGTCAATAATTTCATCTGCATGGGTTCCAAAAAAATCGCACATGGCTTCTTCACCTTCTACCGTATGACCATAAGAAAACAAAAAAGCGTGAACCAGTTCATGAATTACTGTTGACCTTGCAACAGATTCAGAAAGTCCGGCACGAATACTGATTTTACCCTTTGCATATTCAGTTAATCCAAAGTTTATATGATTTTTGTCAGGGTTCATTTTTTTTGCATCGGCATTTACCAATTTCACCTTCCAAATATCATTGTATATTTTTACTTTCATGCTCCACCTTCTAAAACATCCACTTGCCACCTTTTGCAATATGCTTTTCAAGTGCATACCGCATTGCGTCCATCAAATGGTTAAAATCATCAATAGGGCGGTTCAGTTTGTTTCCAAACTTGTCCTTATCCCAAGTATAGTTGCTGATCTCTGTCAGGAAGTTCACACATCTTGGATGAATAATGATTTCAAAATCCTGAATGAACTGAATACCAGTGTTCACACTGTCTTTTCCCTTTTCAGCACCCTTGACCCTAAGACCAAGCCCTTTCAACTGGTCAATAGATTTTGGTTCTGCTGAATCAGCAACAATTTTCTCTTTTGCATACCCCATTTCAGTGATATTCTGATAAATCTTTTCATTGGAAAGACCCGGCTTATACATTTCATCCCAAACAAAGATTTTCTTATTCTGAACATCAATGAACCCACAAAACAATGCAGAAGGGTCATTTGTATAACCAAAGTCCAGACCAAAGGCAGATTCAATTTTGTATTGCTGCCTGATCTGTTCCAGTGTAAACGCTTCTTCTTTCCAATTTTCATAAACAAGCCCGTCAACAATACCCCAATCACCAAGACCTGCAACATTGTACCGCCTTGGGTTCTGCTTCCGCATTGTTTCAAACACTTTCAAGTCAGCCTTGTCCAACCATTCATTGCATTTATAGTTGGTGGTCATTGCAAGTGTTTCATCATCCGGGTTGTCAAAGAATCGTTTTTTCAACCAATGGTGTTCATTCCAAGGGTTAAAAGTAAGGGTGATCTGTTTGAACAGGTCTGAACCTTCCGGGATAGCACCACGAATTGATTCATCAAGCATATTAAAATCATCTTCACTGCTGATTTCATATGCTTCTTCTATCCACATCCAACACAATACACCCTGATCAACAGTGATTGATGTTACTTTCAGCGGATCGTCAAGCCCACGAAAATAAATTTTCTGACCCGTTGGTTTATAGGTCATTTCAAGTGGGCTTTCCCTTATATCCCAAAAAGCATCAACACCCAAACGGTGAATAGCCCATTTCAATTCAGTGAAACAGGAATCTTTCAGGGTTCTGTAAGTCTTTCTGACAACAAGTGTATTTGCATCAGGGTATTTCATCATATTGGTGATGTACCACAATGCGGTTGTCTTTGATTTCTTGGAAGCACGGGAACCCTTTACGGCTCTGTATCTTCCTTTCCATTTCCAGAAAGTGCCGTAACCTTTTCCAACTACTTCCGGCAGACTTACGATTTTTTTACCGTTTGATTTTTTCGGTTTGTAATCTTCCGGGTACAGAATGTATTTCATGTACCCAAAAACGTGCTGTGAAGAAATATGCTGCTGTTTTCTCATGCAGTACCACCTTAATCTTCAAGGGCATCTTCACCAGATATGACAATGGGGGTTGTAATGTTCAGGTCAACCTTGTCATTCCACATACCCAAATGCTTACCTAACAATTCCAGTGCTTTCAGCTTTGAACCAATTTTCACTTCACGTTCAACACTTCCACCAAATTCATTATCACTTTCTTTGTACTTGATGGATTCAATGCAAGCCAAATCATCATCAGTTGCAGTTCCTTTGATTCTTCCATGATCGTCAACAATGTCTGTCATTTTCACAAAAGCAATCTTTGCAAGTTCTAAAACAACCCTGTCTTGGTTAATTCCAGTTCGTTTTGACCGTTCAGCCATGCGTTTAGCAATAGCCTGTTGAACCATAACATTTGATAACAAACGTGATGCCTGTTCTTGTGCTGTCTTTACTGAATAACCTGCCCTGATAGCTGCCTGTGTACCATTCAGATCAATCAGGTATTCATCAACAAAACGCTGTCTTTGTTCGCTTAACTGCCTTTTTGCCATCAGATACATCGCCTTTCATCGTTTTTTATAACAAAAACTGCTGCAAGGTAGGAGGTTCACCGGGTCAACCACGTCCGGCTATAAAGCACCCTTGCAGCAGATAGACAATAAGCAAATATAAAAAATGCAGGTCATAAATGACCTGCAAATTATTTTTCAGCTTACACTATAATCACAGAACCTAATTCTGTCAAATATTTTATAATACGAAAATATATTATTATGTAAGATAATGTAGGTTTTTATATGTTTCTTCAAACGCTGCAAGTGCCTTTTTATGCAAATCAACCGTGTAAGAATATGACTTTTTCATTTCCTGTGAAGCAACCTTGACAGTTTTGAACTGAACATAAATTTTGAAAAGCACCTGAATGAAATTCTTGTCATGCAGTCCCCTGATTTCCTTTATGATCTGTTCTTTTGCATCAACAAAACGGTCAATTTCTGCATTTATCTGTTCATTAAAGGCAATATACCGGGAAACATCAGAACATAATTTGTCACCTACTGGTGAAGTCTGCACACGTTCCCTACTGTAATCAATACTGCCCGTACTGTATGCATCAGCTTTCATTTGTTCAAGCCGTTCTAAATCCTGATTGATCTGTTCGTCAATAGTTTCTAACTGACTAAGATACTGACGTGCAGACAATGCTTTTTTCTCTTTACTCACGTTTACAACC
>OMGP01000274.1_pt1 | contig 53660 bp, 39 predicted proteins | sample 1646091 | NCBI WGS metagenome assembly OMGP01 (sample SAMN05578580, study PRJEB25193) | human gut metagenome | biome: Human Microbiome; feature: human-associated habitat; material: feces | host: Homo sapiens | place: USA:Birmingham | reverse complement strand
TCTTTCGGGAAAAATGGTTCCGCCACATTCCAACTGCTTCCGGCGCGCCCACAGACCGGCTGCCCCTGTGTCAGGGCTTCTTTTCCAATCTCTGACGCCTCTGCGCCTTCTCTCAGTTCACAGCGCATGTCTGCTAGATTTCCCTCTTCTCCCACAAAGCTTCTCTCGAGCGCCAGACACGGCGTCCCTTCCAGTTTTTTCAGAATCTCCCCATACAGATTCATATCACGCACTTCCTCTCTTTTATACTGCATGAGCCATCCATTTCTCATTTCGCAGTTGCGCCATCGCGGTTGCTTCCTCATCGCCGCTCTCTGGCTCGATTATTTACCAAAACCGCAGTTCGGGAAAATACAGGTTGGACAATTTAAGCACAGACCACCTGCGCCCATCTTCGCCAGATCCGCTTTTGTCACTGGCACATCTGCCATCACACGCGGCAGCACCAGATCAAAGATGGTCCTCTTCGCATACATCACGCAGCCCGGAAGTCCCATGATCGGCTTTCCGTCCTTCGTATATGCCAGCAAGAACATCGCTCCCGGAAGTACCGGCGCGCCGTAGGAGACAACCTCCGCCCCGGTCTGCTTGATCGCGTTCGGTGTCGTATCATCCGGATCGACGCTCATGCCGCCGGTACAGACAACAAAATCGGCGCCCTGATCCAGCCATTCCTGGATTGCCTCCGTGATTTTATCCGGATTGTCCCCTATAATCTTCTGTCCCAGAACTTCCACACCAAATTCCTGAAGCTTTTCCCGGATGACCGGGCCAAATTTATCCTCAATCCGTCCATAGAACACTTCATTTCCGGTCGTCACAATGCCCGCTTTCTTATTTTTATACGGAAGCAGCTTTAACAGCGGCTCTGAACCCGCTGCCTTCTTCGCCTCTTCCATTTTTTCTTTTTCAATTACCAGCGGGATCACACGGGTTCCGGCTAACTTATCACCTTTTTTTACCGGGAAATTCGTCCGGCGGGTCGCGATCATCATCTCCGGCAGGCTGTTGACCTTTAAGAGGCGTTCTTCATCGACCTGAAACAGACCGTCCGACTCCGCAATCAGCTCAATCTTGCCTTCCTTCGGATCGGTTGCACGCATATACTCATTCTGGCAGATGCCGCGCAGAATGTCCGCCGCCTCGTCCTCATGATATTTTGTATCGTCCCTTTCCCAGACATAAATATGATCTTTTCCAATCGAAAGCAGTACCGGGATGTCCTCCTCACGCACGATATGTCCCTTGCGGAATACAGCGTCCTTCGTCACGTCCGGAATAATCTGCGTCATGTCATGGCAGAGTACCTGTCCGACTGCCTCGGTTGTTTTCATTAATTTCATATGATTTTCCTCTTTTCTTTTTTACAGTAATGCCTCCGCACGCTTTGCCAGCTGATACCGCCGTTCCACGCCCGCCAGCGCCTCCGGGTTATCCTTAAATTTCTCCCGTTTTGCCGCAAACCGTTCTTCGATCGTTACACGCCGTTCTCCCTGTACCTGCTTGTCCGCCAGGTACACGATCAGGCTTTCGTTCAGATATCCCAGCTTTTCTTCCGGCAGATCCATATGATCCGCAACGATATCCGTGATCCCGGTATGTCCCAGAAGCCGCAGCCATCCCGCCCCTGTCTCCGAATGTTCGGGGTATGCTTTGGCGATGTCATGAAGAAGCGCCGCCGCGTAGATTTTGTGTTTATCGATTGGAGGGCTTTTATATGTCATCTCCACACACGTTTCCGCCCTATGCTTTAGGACTCTATCCGCCAATTCCACGGCCAGCTCCGCAACCGCCCGGCTATGGCGCACTGTCGCCTCCGGCGTGTGGAACCATGCAAGCAGATGTTCACACTCCTCTTTGTCCGGGACAGGACGTTTTCTCTCCCAATCACGCAATTTCTGAAACTCTTCCTGCGTATCCGCATCAAACGCACAGCCCGGATCCGGCACATCCAGGGGAATCCGGCGGATTCCCGGCTGTTCACAGGCACCTTTAAGCCCCATCGTTCCGTCATGCTGCAGCAGTTTTTCGATCACATCTGCTCGGATCAGAAGCGGATGCCCCGGTGTTTTCTCATACTCCGGGAGATAGACATCCCCATCGCCTTCCGCAAACCGGTATTTTTCATATTCCAGCGTAAATGGCGTAAACAGCGGCACATCCACCGGGAAAAAGAAAATGCCATCCAGCGTCTCCTTTCCTGCCGTTTTCCGCTTTTCCTCATAATAGGAAAGCCCCAGGCAGACGGAATCAAACATTTTCGTCTCCGCATACGCCGGATTGTGGATGAAATGGATTCCCGGTCCCGCAGCCGCCGCGCGTATATCTTCCGCCCGGCGCCCGGTAATGATCGTGATTTCATGTACGCCGCACGCCCGCAGCGTCTGTATCTCACGTTCCAGGACCGTCTGGGCGCCGAGCTTCATGAGCGGTTTGAAATCCCCCATCCGCGAAGATCGCCCCGCCGCCGAGATCAAGGCGTCAAATACATAATCCTTTCTTTCATACACCTGTCCGTAGCCAAAGGGAATCTGCAGAAGTTCTGTCTTTTTCCGCTTCTCCCAGCCGCTGATCAGTGTCCGGAACCACCCCGCGTGCCCGATTACCAGAATATCGCCCCGGCTCTTCATCCGGAGTTCATTCCAGGTTGTCCTGGCGCGCCCTGCACAATCCGCAAAGCTCTCTCCCTGCGGCGGTCGGAAATCGTACATATCTGCCCCTCGTGCCACATACTCCGCTGGAAACTGTTCCCGGATTTCATCGAAGGAATGGCCATCCCATTCTCCCATGTCAATCTCCGCCAGACCATCTACGACCTCAATCGGAATACTTCTGTCAATCACTTCCTGTAGGATCGCAGCTGACTCCCGGCAGCGCTTTAACGGGCTGGTATAAATCTTTTCAATTCTGCGTCCCGCAAATGTCTCCCCCAACGCCCGAATCTGTGTCCGCCCTTCCTCTGAAAGCGACAGATCCGTCCGCCCGATGCAATATTTCCGTTCATCTGGAAATTCCGGCTTCCCATGCCGGATCAAATAAATCGTCCGCATTCTATCCTTTCCTAGTGCTCGTGTTCCTCTTCTTCCCCACACTCGCAACTGAAATCATGGCTGTGTCCAAATGGTCCCGGTCCGCCGATGTAGTCGCGGATCAGCTCCAGTTTATAACGGTTCATATAGCTATATGCCTTCTGAACCGTATGCCCGCTTCCCAGATAACGGGTCACGCCCGCTTTTACCAGTATCTCAAACGGTTCTTTCTCAATCGGTCCGCAGATAACTGCCTCACAGTCATGTTCTACCACCTTCTTCGCAAATACCAGATTGTCCGGATCCTGTTTTCCATAGACATGGAAAATCTGGTTCTTGTCCGCGTCAATAATCATCAAAAACGGACTCTCCTTAAAAGTCGCCGGTACCAGTCCGTCGATCTCCTCTGTCTCTGATGCAATCGCTATGTTCATTTTTTTCTCCTTGTTCTTGTCAAATTTTACTAATTTTTTTCAAGATTTCTCGATTATTTTTAATTTTATGATACTGCAATTAAAACTCATCGTCAAGTTTTTCATGAATTTGAATTTTACCACTCATTTTTCATTTTCCCTCGATGATCAGCCGTCTTTTACCCGAACCAATATAGGGGGAAATTTCTTTTTCTATCACTGCGACGGTCAGGCAGTTCCCAAAGTATTCCGTTAATGCTGCTTTGACATTTTTCACTCTGCTTCCTACCGCATCTGCATAACCCGCCTTCTTCATAACAGCCACCGTCAGATGCTTCTGCGCCGCATTGTAAGATGCCTGAAAATCTTCCACCTCATCCAGGGCAAATAAAAGCTCATCTAATATGTGCATGGAAAGTACTTTGCCGCCGGACAACCGGACGCTGTCATCCAGCCGTCCCTCAACCTTATCAAGTCTAGGCTTTAAACATCCGCAGGCACACGGTTCTGCAATCATCCGCCCCAGATCGCCGGTCCGATAGCGCACAAGCGGCATTCCCCGCCGCCGAAGCGTTGTCAGAACCAGCTCGCCGTATTGCCCTTCCGGAACCGGCTGTCCCGTCTCCGGATCCAGAATCTCAATCAAAAGATCCCGGTCCCGCAGATGGTAACCCGCGCGCGCCCCACACTGTACGCCGCCGCCGTAACCAGTTTCCGTCATCCCCCAGTGTGTAAAGACCCGGCAGTTCCATGTTTTTTCCAAAAAGCGCTGCACGCTGACCGGCACATAATCAGCACTTAAAAGCACTGTTTTCGGGCGGAGTCCCGGCGCATGGGCTGCCAGCGCATACATCTGGCTTGGGACACCGATCAGGCAGTCTGCCCCCTCGCCGTCCCGCGCTGCCGCTTCCATATCGTGAATCAGTCCATGAACCTTCGTCTCCACCTGAATGCGCCCCAATCCTTCTTTTAAAAGTCCTCCGATCGAAAAAAATCCCGGTCCTTCCATATAAACCGTGACCCGATCGCCCGGCTTTACCATGTACTGCATCCCTGTTTCAAAGAAATCCGCCGTCTGCATCAGATCGTCTTCGGTAAAAAACAGGCGCTTCGGCGCCCCTGTACTGCCGGAGGTTTTCAGCGTGATGATCCGCGCGATCTCCTTGGCTGGAACACATAAAAATGTTTCCGGCTCCGCTTTCAGTTCCTCCGGGGTTGTGAGGGGAAGTGTGCGGAAATCCGCCCATGAAAACGAATCCGGCGCGAGCCGTACATCGGAACCTGCCATTTCCCCAAGCTGTCCCCAGACGGATGTAAATTTCTTCTGATAAAATGGACTTTTCTCCTTTACATACGAAAGTGTCCGCCATAACCCGGACGGCTGCGCCGCCGCAATAAAATAACCACAGCCCGCTTCTTTTAAAATCTTTCGTTCCGCCCCCAGCGCCGCGCAGACGGATTCCAGATTTCCATCGAAGATCTGCTGCCCGATCCACTCCGCCAATGTTCCCGACGCGTCCTGCATCTTTGCAAGCACAAATCCCGCCTCCGCCAGCCGGTCACGGATTGTTTTAGCAGACTCCAGCCGTCCCAGCATCCCGTCTAAGAAAAGCTCCTTCTTCCGGGCATACATATCGCTCATCAAAAGCCATCCTTCTGGTTTTAACACCCGGTACACCTCCCGGAGCGCCGCCGCCGGATCCACAGCTTTGGAACAACTGCATTCCATCAGAATGATATCTGCCGTCTGATCTGGATATGGCAGTTTCTCCGCGCATCCAGTCTCTATCCAGCCAGGTTCATGCACATCCGGATTCTTATCCAGGCCGGAAATCTGCCAGTCTGGGCAATGCTCAGAAAGCCAGCGCATCGTGCCGCCGGTTCCGCAGCCGATGTCGATGACGCGAAGCGGCACTGCAGGGTCTGTAGACTCCGTCTCTGCCGCTCCCACCTCCGGTATCTCAATTCCCGCAAACTGGAACATCTGCCTCGTCAGCGCAAATCCGCCCGGTCGGCAGAGACTGTACTCATTTGTATCCATTTTTTGCACCTCTCCTTTCTGCGCTTCTATTATCTGCCTCTTTCCATCGGAGACAAGTAGTATGCACAGAACGGAATCTTCTTCCCGTCTTTATACACATGCAGGCTGCACTGGCGCAGGCGCTCGATATCGAGATTTCCGGCATCCTGAAACGCCATGGATGTGATCGTGAAGCCGTGGCTTTTTGCACGCTTTAAGAAGTCCTCCATATTTGTTATGTCAACTGATTCTTCTTCACAGCAGCAGGATTCTGGTTCGGGCTGAGTTCCGCCACAGCAGCAGCTTCCTGGTTCGGGCTGTACTTTCTCCAACAGATACGCATCTGCATTGGCATCGCAGCAGCAGCTTTCTTTTTCCGGCTGACTTTCTCCACAACAGCACGTCTCTTCCAGATCGCGCCGTTCCCAGCGGCGTCCGACAAATTCACGGTTCTTCTCCGCCGGATCCGGACCGCAGCAGCAGCCTTCGCCCTCCGGTTCTGCCTCGGTTTTTCCACTATAATTTGTCAGCGGCATCAATTTATCCCCAGGCATCACGATGAAATCCCCGTGGAACCCACACATCGGGTGATCGCAGCAGGATGGCGCGATCTGTTCCTCTTTGATAAGCCCGCCGCTCTGGCTGACAACCGCCTCCAGAAGCTCATCCAGCGTATAGCGGTCATCATCCGCCGGAAGCTCCGGGATACGTCCAAAATAGCTGACCGGCTGGAAATGCACGCCGCGCACATACGGCGACCGCTGAATGGCAAACCGGATGATGTCCCCGATCTGCTCCGTATTGACGCCCGGAACAATGACCGGAACAAGCGTCACGCCGATTCCATACCGGCCGCACTGCTCGATCGCCCGTTTTTTCACTTCCAGCATCGGGCGGCGGCGCAGTTTTTCATATACGGCATCGTCCACGCCGTCAAACTGCATAAATACAAACGAAAGTCCCGCATCCGCCAGACGCTTTACAAACGCCTCGTCCTCCGCCAGGCGCAGACCGTTGCTGTTTAACTGCACATATTTACAGCCAACCTGCTTCGCATACGCTACGATCTCCGGCAGATCGTCCCGCACTGTCGGTTCCCCGCCGGAAAGCTGCAAAAGTGTCTTCCCCGGCTCCGTCAGATCGTCGATCCACCGTTTTACCGTGTCTAAGGACGGATCCTGCGTCCCGTCCGGCTCCGCAAAACAGAAGGTACAGTTCATATTGCACCGCGCTGTGATCTCCAGCAGGGTACAGCAGGTGGCGCGCCTGTGCTCCGCACACAGACCGCAGCCCGCCGGGCAATTTAGATTTTCATTTTCTCCCACCGCCGGACGTTCCCCGCGCCAGTCGGCAAACTTGCGCTTATTTCTCCAGATTACACTGGAAAATGTCCCGTGCTCCGGGCAGGTTTTTACCAGATATATCTGCCCGTCCCGCTCTTCCCGCTTTGCCGGAATGCGTTTTAAACAGACCGGGCAGACACTGTATGTATAGCGCATTTCTTCCGGCAGGACGCCTCTGTCCTGTACGTTCATTACCATCGTCTTTCATCCCCTTATCTCAATTCATTACAGTTCTCCCATGATGCAGCCAGCCGCAAATGGGCTGTGTTCTCATGTTCACACATGGCAAATCCCCGCAGCCAGCCTGTCTCACCTATCCTTTTCAGATTCAAAAGCATCTCTCATGAATCATACTTATATCTACTATCTACTTATCTTCCAGCTCTCTCTCCACATCCGCCATACGCCCTTTTACCAGCGCTTCCGGCAGATATACCTCGCCGCACTTCGGGCAGCACAGGATCTCGGTGTGGAAATTGTGCCCCAGATAGTCAAAAAATGTGGATTTCGGCACCATCTCCACCTGACACCGGCGGCAGATAACTTTTTTCTCCAACGCCTCTTTGATCCGCTGATCTCTTCCGCCTCCATCGATCGTCGGCATACTCATCACTCTCCTTCCAGATTCATGCGGTGGCTGTAGCCATTCCAGAGCTTATAACCGCCGTCCGGCAGCACCTCGTACTCTGCCCAGTAGGTCATATGCTGGATCTTCAGATGCCCGATCCGATGTCCCGTCTCCGGGTCGATGATGCCGCGGTCTTCCCGCTCACAGTGTTCAATGACCTGTTCCATATCTTCGATCAAAATCTGGCTCGCTGACAATTTGCGTTCCAGCTCCTTCTCAACTTCTAATTTCATATGTGTTTCCTCTTCGATCGTCTCATTCCAGTACGTCTTAAGCAGTTCCCGTTTCGCCGCCAGGCGGTTGTGCCAGCGCTCCGTCACCGTCGCCGCCGGGCGCCCCGCGCCATTTAACCCAAACAACAGGTCGAGGATATGAACCGCCTCCTTACCCTGTCCGGCAAAGGACTCCCGGCAGTTGACGCAGTAGGTCACATACGGCAGTTCCTCCTCTTTTGCACGGGAAGTTGTCATATAGCTTGTGTGGCTCGGAGAAGCAATCCCGATATGCCCGCCGTATCCGCAGCAGCGCGCTTTTTTCCCGTCATACGGCAGATTTTCCCATGTAATCCCTGCTGCATCCGCCAGATGCCGCACACTCTCCTGCAATTCCGGGTAATAGCGGCTGGCGCAGGGATCAAACAAGGCATACGACTGCGCTTGCTGGGCACTTCCTGCTTCCATTTCACCCTTTTCAGCATTGTCCGGTTCCAAAGCAGCATCTTCCTCCACGCCCCACTCTTCCATCACTTCCGCCAGAAAGACAACCGGAAGCTCCGGCAGGTATTCTTCAAACATCTTCCGGCAGTTCGGGCATGCTAAAACCACTGTCGGTTCGCCAAGCTCTCTCCACTGCCGCCGCATTTCCTCCAGATGTGCCGCGTGGATGTCCACTTCGCCTGCCCACTCGGCAGGCGCACCGCAGCAGGTCATCCAGATCGCCGCATCCGGCTTTTTGGAACGCAGCCACTCATACGTCCGCGTCACATAGCGCGGATCCGAACCGGCGAGCTGGCATCCCGGAAAGAATGCATAGGAACTCTTCTTAACATTCTCCGGTTTCCGCGTAAGCCCCGCTTTTCCGGAGGCATATGCCATGTCGCGCAGCCAGAAATCGTGGAATGGCCACGGCATCGCGCCTTTTTTTTGCATTGCCCGCATACTGTCAAGCAGAAACTGGCTGAAATCGATATGCTGCGGACAGACTTCCTTGCAAAGCCCGCAGTGATCGCAGGTGCTGATCAGTCTGGTCGCCCACGTACCATCGCGCGATAACGTGCCGGGATGAATTGTTATGTAAACCTCTTCATACAGGCGGCGCGGTGTTTTCTCATGCAGGCGCATCAGATCACAGGCACGCATACAGGCATCACACGAACACTTCTGGCAGCGCGCGATCTCCTGCATCGCCTCTTCCTCCGTATACGATTCCCCGTTTGCCGGGGCCACCCGATCGGCACGCTCGATCCCCTCCGTATGAAGCTTTAAAAGCGTTCCTTCCTTTCGAAATGGCTCATTCATGCCGCCCGTTTTCAGATACCGTTCGATCGCAAGCGAAACCGCCAGCCCATCCGCCAGCGCCTTCATGCTGTCGCCGCCCGTCAGGGAACCTCCAATGAAAACGCCCGGTGTCCGAGTTGCAAATGCGCCGTCCGGGTCCATTTCCAGACCAAAGTCCGCGCCGTCTGCCCCAGTTGCCACATACACGGCATCATAGTCCGCCCGGAGTGCCTCCAGATCCGTTACCGTTTCACCGAGATGGCGTGAAAATTCCTCAAACTGGAACTGTTCCTCGATCTCCGCATCAAATTCCGCCGGATCCATCTGGTTTCTCGCCTGACCGCCCAGAACCATTTCCCGCTCATAAACCGTTACCTCGTACTTTTTATTGCAGAGACGCAGTGCACAGCCAAGCCCCGAAAGACCGCCTCCGACGATCGCGATCTTTTTTCCTTTCGACGGCAGGTTATACGCATTCGGTGCCTTCCGCTTCGCGTACTCGACAGTCGCCCGCTCTAAAAGCCCGATCGCGATTCCCCCGTCCAGCTTCGCACGCAGACATGCCATCTCGCACGGATGGCTGCACAGCTTCGACACAATATCCGGAAATCCCACCGTATTCTGATAGGTCCGGTACGCCGCGTTGAAACGTCCTTTTTTCCACTTTTCTTCCAGCCCCTTGATATCCAGCCGGAACGGACAGGCTGCCTGGCAGAACGGCGGCTCGTTCTGATGGCATTTCTCCGCCAGCGTCTTCTCAAAATCTTCCAAATAGCTCACAGGGCGGACCTCCCTTCTTTTCTCCTGCATTTATCGTTACTGTTCACGCATACGTGCCCAGTAACCATTTATCCTCTCCCAGAATCATTTATCCCGTCCTCCATCGATACATAAAAATTCCAGGAGCCAATTTTAATACTTTTTATTATACACCATAATTACAAAAAAGCCGCTGCAAAACCTACCTCTCTAAACATAGATTCTGCAGGTTCGCAGCAGCTTTTATTTAATTCTTATTTACAATCACACGATACGCCTTGCCGCAGCTGCCCGCTTCATGTGCAGCCACGCATTCCTCTTCCGATTCGGATTAGAACGGACGCTCTGCCGTCGGATCATCCAGGGATACGTAGAAGCTCTGGGTTCCTACCTGTACCGGATTCTCTTTGATGTTCTCCAGTTCCTCATACATATCGGAACCAAGGAAGTATTTCTTCGGCTCGTACGGTTTCTCGCCCTTTGCGATTGCATCCAGACCAGCTTTTACCTTCTCCGGAAGTGCCGGGATCTCATGGATACGTACGCCGCAGGCATTGTAGATACCATTCAGAACTGCACAGTGGCCAGATGCCTGGAATGCCTCAGAAGCACCTGAAGAACCGAACGGACCATCAGAGATAGCGCCATCGATATGAATCAGGTCGATATCATCCGGAACATCCTTGATGTAGGAAGTACCAGCGCCAAACATGTTCGCATGTTTCTTAACGTCTGCGTAGTCCTCTTTCAGGGCGAAGCCGATACCATGCATGATACCGCTGTATGCCTGACCGTTAACAGCATCGATATTACCGATACGTCCAACGAAGTCAACACAGGTGAATTTCAGAACGGTAGTCTTACCGGTCTTCGTATCAACCTCAACCTCTGCCAGGTTCAGGCAGTATGTGAATGCCGGAGTCGGGTCGCCGATACCGGTATTCGGATCCAGACGGCACAGACCCGGAGTTGTGTTGGTCTCGTAACGGCCAAGATACTTGGTCTCGATGCCTTCTGCCTTCATCTCATCATAGGTACGAAGTGTACCATCTTCTTTTCTCATAGCTGCCAGAAGCTTGTTAGCTGCGATGATGGTTGCATTACCATCCATGTACAGGGAACGGCTGGCACCAGCCATACCGGTATCTGGACAGGTCTTGGTATCATTCTGAATCAGCTGGATATCTTCTGGTGTCAGATGCATTTCTTTCAGAGCTTCCAGTGTTACTACCAGAGAACCGGTTGTAGCACCCTGGCCCATTGCGTGCCATGTGTCGTATTTGCGGATCTTGTTGCCCGGCATAAGCTCAAGAGCAACCTCAGCGCTGTCGCCGCCGCCCTCAGTAACGTTGAAGCCGCCCCATGCGATACCAACGCCTCTTCTCTTCTCCGGTGTGTCAGCTGCTTTCGCATCAGCCACTGCCTTCTCATAGATTGGACGCATGGTATCCATGATCTTCTCCATCGGATACTGCGGATATACATAGCTGTTGATATTCTTATCGCCTTCACGGCAGATATTCTTATAACGGAACTCGAACGGATCCATGCCCAGTTCTTCTGCCATCATATCCATCAGCGGCTCGCTGAGTGTATATGCCTGCGGAGAACCGTAGCTTCTGTAAGCAGTACCAAATGCATGGTTAACGTTCGCTACACGAACCAGACCTGCTACGTTCGGTACATTGTACGGGAAGAAGGTGAAACGTGCCGGTTTGGTCATAACGTCGTCGCCGCCCCAGGAGTAAGCGCCGTGGTCCATACCGATATCAAACTCAGCAGCCAGGATCTTACCTTCGTTATCACATGCCAGACGGCCATTGGAGTATGCCGGGCAGCGTTTGCCGCTGAAGTGCTGATGCTCTTCATAGGACATGGACAGGGATACCGGCTCGCCGGTAACTACGGTACAAGCTGCACACAGTGCGATATCGCCTGCGTTGGTAGACCATCCAAAGCTTGCGCCGGTCGGGTTCATGATGATACGGTATTTATCCTTCGGTACACCAAGGCAGTTACCCAGACGTCCGATCGAGGAGTATACACACTGGGATTTACACTGAATGGTCAGCAGACCATCATCGCCCCAGTAAGACTGAAGTACACAACCCTCGATGGAAAGATGCGGCTCACGGGAGGAGGAGAAGCTTCCTTCTACTACATGCGGTGCTTTGTCGATTAAGTCTCTTACCTCTTCTGCATCTTCCAGTCCTGCTCCCTTTAATACCGGCTGCTCGCAGAAGATGTTCGGAGTATCCTCATGGATACGGATCGCATCCGGCATAACTGCATCCAGATATGTCAGATACTCTGGCAGCTGCTCGTATTCCATCGTAACCTTAGCGGCTGCTGCACGAGCCTGACGATGTGTATGAGCTACTACCATAGCGATAACATCACCGTAACGATAGATCTTCTCATCCTGAAGAACTTTACGGGATGGTGTCATAACAGTACTTCTCTCATGGAACTGACCCTCAGCCATGATGTTAGTTCCGCCTGCTGCGATAAGATCTTTTGCTGTGATAACCTTAACAACGCCCGGCATCTTCTCAGCTTCCTCAGTATGGATAGCCAGAATCTTTGCATGATGGGTAACCTTCGGCTGAACGATAGCTGCATATAAAACGCCCTGCGGCATCTTAAGAGCCTGATCATCGCCGTAGTCGGTCAGGCCACAAACTTTACCAAGTGCATCCTGACGAACAACCGGTTTTCCGTAGTAGTTGCCATCTTCCGGATTGTGGAACTTGATATCTTCGATGCTGCACTCGCCACGCATAACCTTAGCTGCAGCCATAACTGCATCTACAATCTGTTTGTATCCGGTACAACGGCATACGTTTCTTGTCTTCTGGAACCAGTCACGAACCTCTTCACGGGTCGGATCCGGGTTCTGCTCTAACAGAGCATATGCGGAAACGATGAAGCCCGGTACACAGAAACCACACTGTACAGCACCGCAGTTCATCCATGCAACCTGTAACGGATGCAGATGCTGCGGAGTACCGATACCCTCGATGGTGGTAATCTTGGAATACTCTTCTACCTGGCTGATTTTCTTGGTACAGGAACGGATTACCTGTCCGTTCAGAATGATGGAACATGAACCGCAGACACCGGTTCCACATCCAACCTTAACACCGGTCAGACCGATCCGGCGCAGAACATCTGACAGTTTATCGTTTTCCGGATCGCACATAAACATACGATCCACACCGTTGATGTTCAACATCATTTTTCTTAATTTCATGCTGCTTTATCCTCCTTTTTTTTAATTCAAGTCGAACCACCGGATTCGACCAAGATAAATAGACCCCTGATGCGTGAAGTTTCCTTCGGCATCATACCTAATACTATTTCTGTTACTGTTCACACACGTGTGAACAGTACCTATTCTTAGTCATCCGCGTTTTCCAGCATCTCTGCCAGATCCGCCAGATCCACGCCATAGTCCTCCAGAAGTTCTCTGGCCTTGCGGTAGGTATTCTCTACCACCTGGGGACACCGAAGTGCCTTGTTGGCCATGTTATCTCCTAAAATCGAACGACAATCACTTCCTCCATAGATTTCACCATAGTTTTCCTGAAACCAGTCTGCCAGTTCCGGTATCATCTCGCTGTATGCTGCTTCCGGCTCAAAGAGTGCCATCATCATCGCCGCACCGGTCAGAGCTCCGCAGGTCAGCCCGCTTCTGACTCCCAGGCAAAGTGCTGCAGATGCCTTCAGAAGGCTCGGGTTCTTCTCGCCCTTAAGGGTAAGTCCCAGTGATACAAGTGCCTGACTGCAGCAGCTTCCCGATAAAAGCAGCTGGTTCAGTTTTTTAATATCCGGCTCCATCCGCACCTCCTGTTCTTAGAAACACAAAAAGAAAAGCGGCACCGCCTCTGAAAAGACAGTACCGCCTAACGTATCCGAGTTTGTATATACATCTGCACCTATAGATATGGATACACCTATATCTATACCTATCTGCCAGCACATATATACCCTATCTATACAAGAAGCCTGACAGCTTCCCGTATCCATCGATGTAAAGCGAATCTCTCTTTCTTTTCAAATGCGGAAGGCACTTCCATTTCCAGATGTACCCATTGGCCTGACTGCATACGGTTTCCCGCTTAGCAATTTCGGCTCGAAAAACAGATTGTTTCTATTTTGGTTTTGATACCTCTATGGTACTCTGCTTTCCACTGAAAGTCAATCTCATTTTTCATAATTTTGAAATTTTTTACATCGACAGGACACTTGTTCGCCCCTTATTTTACCTCAATACGGGATTTTCAACATGCTATTTTACCCTTGTAATATCTGTTTACTTACAGAATTTTAGCAAAATCACCCCTCAAATATTGTATTATTTGCATTTTTGTATTCCCCTTTTCCTTTATTTGATCGAGTGTTTTTCGAGAAAATAACGATTCGCGAATTTTCATAAATTTTTACACGCCTTCGTTTTATTGTGAAATTTGCATTTGTCTGTTCATTTATATGAAATTTATATTTGTTCGATTCATAATCAACAATGAATATCTGTTATTTATCTGCCATAAATATGCCCATTTTTTAGTATCTTTTTTCCATTTCTGTTTTTTGTTTAAAATTTTGTTCCGGACAGCATTATTTTTTGTTTCAGATAACGGTCACATATTTAAGGGTGGAATTCATACACTCACAAATCCCACCCTGCATTATATGATTTTGCTGTTTTTATTACAATAGCAGTTCCCCGTTAATTTTTTCTATGATCGCCCTCACATTTTCTTCTCGATATTTATCTTCACACAATAACTCCAGAATAGATTCTTGCTTCTTTTCATCCAAAATCGAGGATGTAATTCGCATAAACTTTTTCTTAATCCACGTTAAATCCACATGATCGGTGTGTTCCCCCGGTGCTGCATACACTTTGGAGCGAAGCATCCGGCTATCCTTTAACGCAATCTCAACCCACGCTAATCGCTTAGCCGGAAATTCTTTCTCCATCTCTGGGTCCACATCAAATGAAAGACGTTCCATCATGTGAATGACCTCCGGATTTCCAAGTCCCGACTCGATGACCTGGTTAAGACCCACATCTCCAAATACAAGCGAAGATGCCACAGGCCATGCGATATTATACTGTGCTTCATCTGCTGTTTCCGGCACAATCTTGCTAAGCTGCGCTGCTGAATCAAAAGTATGTACCTTAACCCACTCAACATCTGAGGCCTCAAACTGGTACTCGTTCTTCAAATCAATGCAGGCAGTGATCGGCTGGTGTGCCCATCGGCAGCAAGTGTATGGCTTAAAGTAGAGATTCATGATCTCATACCTGCTTCCCAGCGAATCAACCAGATCCCGATATTCCGGAAGTTCCAGAATATGCCCCCGCGCCGTACTGCCCGCCATTGTCTCCAGCGCTGCTTCCGCACCCACCAAGACACCAAAGGGAACGCCATCCTTATTCATGGATGGATACTGGACAGAACGCATCACCGGAGTCATTGGTGCATGAAATTCCGCCATAGAAAGTGCATTTCCAAGCTGTTCCCGGTTAAATCCCAGAATACGCCCCATACCCGCTGCGGTACCAAATGCGCCATAAGTCCCGGTACTGTGAAGATATTGATAATGATCCTGAAGTGCCAGACCGCACCGGATCGCTGTCTCATAGCACACAACCAGCGTTGTCAGATATTCTTTCCACGTCACTCCCCGATCCAGGGCCGCTGCCAGAACGCCACCCACAAACGAGGTCCCCGGATGTCCCTTAATCATGTTATGACCATCATCAATATCAAACGAATTGGACGCATGGGACATAGCAACTGCAGCTCCCAGAATATCAAACCGGCTCTCATCGCCTACAACCGGAACCTTTCCATCCTTATAATGCGCCTTCGCCATCGCAAGTCCCGCTTGAAACTGTTTTCCCTTGCTTCCAATCAGAAGCGCCATCATCAGATCGACTCCGCATACAACTGCCCGCTCCTGCACCTCTTTCGGCAGGTCCTCCCAGCTAGTCTTTAAAATATAATCTTCCGTTTTATAATCGGTACAAAATTTATACTCCATCTATCATCCTCCCGCTATACTGCGAACTCTATTTTTGTGCCAAAATTTCTGCTTCTCCCGGCCGCAAATCACTGCATTTTCCTTTGAAAACTCCATATATCTTGGCATTGATTCCTAACAGGATTAAAAAGATTACCATACAAACCGCACCAGCCACAAACTGATACCCGCTTACAACCAAACTAGGCAGAATGGCAATCAAACCAATCTCTATAAAGGACATAAATACATATGCCATTCCGTAATCTTCCAGTGTTTTACTTCTAAGGTTCGGATCTACAACTCGGAGCAGGGTTACGCCGATCGCTGCTACACCAGTTGACCAGCCAAAGATAAAGATGCCGCGCTCAAACCAGAAATTGTGGAACAGCCGCTGGCTAACAAGTAACAGATAACCAAATACAAATGCGAGACCAATCAGGGATAATACAAGCAGCGGCACTGCGTACTTAATAACAACCGATACCTTGATCGATGCTACCGCAAATCCTACCAGATAATCGGTTGTCGAATTTCCGATTTTAGATACAACTTCGCGGTCGACATAGTCGGTCAGTTTAAACAACCGCAGGACAAACTGAACTGCTACGCCACAGAGCATCGCAACGGAGAACATCGGAATACTGATTCCCGGAAACAGCCCGGTCAGACAGTTCGTGATGATATAGCCAGCTCCAGCTGCGATCAATACCAATGAAAGATGCCATGCGAGTGGGTCTAACGACATAGAATGAACCGTTGCACGTCCAATGGAATCCTGTTCTGTCGGATGAATCAATCCGGTCAGCATGCTGTCCGGCAGTGAACTTGCTTCCGTGATAAAACGAGTTGCTTTTTTCTTAGTAGCAACATTGATGCACATCGTTCCAAAAATAACACCAGATAATATTCCAATCGTCGCAAACGTCTGTCCGATGGTCTGTGCTTCATCCCATCCTGATAACTCTTCAAATGCGCGTCCAAAAGTAGCCGCCGTTCCGTGACCTCCGATAAAACCGCCCGGCATCAGCAATGAAAAACCTACATTAACCGCCGGATAGCAGAGTGCCATGAACACACCGCCGAGCAGCAGGGCAAATCCATACTGTCCAAAATAAACCGCCGAGTTAAGCAGAAAAGTATCTCCCGCCTCACTCATTGTTTTCTTAAAGCTTCCCTTAGATTCCGTTCCTATGAACAGGGAAGCGAATAATACTACAATCAGAACGCCAGAATAGGAAGAAGCATGTTCTGAGAGCGGCAGTACACCTAAAAACTGAGGTCCTGTGAGTAATCCAATCAAACCGGCTACAACCGAAGAGGGTAACAGTAATTTCTGTATCACCTTTACATGGGCACGAATAAACTGAGCAACTACTAATAATAGGGACATAATGGCAAAATCAGCCAAAAACGTATATGCACTCATCAATCAGACACTCCTTTCATCTTCAAATTAGACAAAAATACCCTGTGCCGCTGAGATAGAAGGCGACTCAGGGTATTTTCCTGTTATCTTTTCCGGCTAGGTGAGCTTAACGATTGTAAACTCCCTCATTTAAGTATGCCAACAGCTCCTCCTTCGGCATGTTGTCGATTCCCAGATAAGCCAGGTTGTATTTACTGGTCTCAAAGAAGCTCTTCTTATGGAAAGCTCCTGCAATCGTAATCATCGAATCGATGATCGGGGTCGGTACGTTGTACTGAACACCTAAATCATGATAAATCTTGCAGCCGATCGGCACATCCTCGGTCAGGTAACGGTGATTGATTGTATTTGGGCCTGTATTTCCTTCGTTGGACGGCTGGTCTAACGGGAATACAACGTTATCATTTCCATCTTTATCCAGACCCATATACTCCTGTGTCAGGACGCTGCGGCGTGAGAAGAACATCTCATATTTGTACTGCGGGCAGCCAACGCCGATTGCCTTTGCCAGTGCAATCTCTTCATTATAGAACTGATACTGTACTTCGCAGATGGACGGGCACAGACCATGTGAATACATGGAGTAGGTAGTCTTGTCATGTCCGCAGAAGATAACGCCCCAGTTCTCCATCGTCGATACGCCAAGGATGGTTGCCGGTACATGGATAACCGGGTTTACGTTGGCGAAATCAACATCCAGAACGGTATTTGCCTTGGACGGTCCCTCGCCGTATGTAACAGCATCCATACACGGCAGATACTTAGAGGACTCAAGGAAATCATCGGTATCTTTCATCGGAAGTGCTGCGCCTCGAAGGGTGATCGCTCTGTATTTAACACCTACATGCGGGAACTGGAACTTGCCGATGCTCTCAATTCGTGTTCCATATGGTGCGGAGGACCAGCCGCCGACGATGACTTTCTTGGTGCTTCCCATCTCGCGCATCAGGCGGCGGAGCAGGAGGCAAGCGAAGTTGTCAGCGAAAATGTGAATAACCTGACCATCTTCCAGATGCGGAATCAGGGAACGGAAAATCGGCTCATGTCCCCAGGAACCACATGCTACCACAATGAGACCTGCACCTTTTACCGCTTCTGCGATATCAGTTGTAACCAAGTCAAAATGGGCTCTTCCGGAGCGCTCAAAACAATATTTGTTGCGCTGTACACCATCCAGCAGAATACCTGTTTTATCAACGTCTTTTAAGGATGCTTCTGCAAATGGCATTGCATCATATAAGCGAACTTCTTTTCCTGCCAGTTTCATATCTGCTGCACAGGTTTTTCCAACTGCTCCGCCGCCCAGAACCGCGATAGGCATATTTTTTAAATATTCCATATTACTCATAGTTTTGCTTCCCCTTTCACTAAAAAAATGATTCTGTACATCTGATACAAGGCCTTGTATGATTTTTTATTCTTTTCTCTTTACATCCTTACTATAATCCATCCGAACCAATTTGTAAAATAGATGGTATAGATTATATTCATCGATATTTTCGATTGCTTCTGATATAAAAAAGAGGCAGATGCAACTAACACCTGCCCGACCCGCTTACAGCTTTAACATACTTTGCAGTACCTCCATAAAGCGCTGCATCTGCGGTGTCACCCACTTATCTCTATGATGTAAAAGCTGGATATAAGAATCCTTCTGCACCGGATTTTCCACGTTTAGGTTTACAAGCGTCCCCCGTTTTACTTCCTCCCGTGTCAAGTAATCCGGCAAAAACGAAATTCCAAGCCCCCGTTTCAGCAGATCCATGATCGTCGATGTATTATTAATCTGAACCGCCGGCTCCAGCACTAAATCATAGTGCGCCGCCACTTCCTCTGCCATTTTCCGGTAAAGACTCTCCTTCTCTGGCAGAATCAACGCTTCCTGCAAAATTGCTTCCATCTGGATCGTCCGGACGGACGCCAGGGGATTTTCCGCCGATGTGACAAAATAGATATTAACCGGCAGAAGCAAATCCCGCACATACGAAATTTCCGCAATCTTTTTTCCGATAAACAGCACCAGATCGACCTGATTTTCTTTCAAGCGATCCAGCAGTTCCAACGAAGAATAAGATTGGATTTCCAGTACCACCTTTGGATATTGTTTATGATATTCCAGAATCATATCCTCGGCATAGGTGTAAAGGATGGACTCTACGACTCCCACCCGGAGTGTTCCCGCAAGCTCCTCTGTCTGCTTTCCGATTCCCCGCATCTCGGTCTCCAGACGCACCATCTCATTCGCGTAGTGCAAAAGTGCCTCCCCCGCCTGCGTCAGCGATATCTTTTTCCCAATCCGGTCAAATAAAACAACTCCCAGCTCTTCCTCCAGCGACTGGATATGAAAGGTGACCGTTGACTGCGCATATCCCAACGCATTCGCTGCCTGCGTAAAGTTCTGAAGCTCTGCTACCCGCAGAAATGTAACTAAATTTCTGTATTCCATTCTACCTGTCCTTTTTATCTGCCAGTCCAGCTCATACACCGGCCTCATCTGACGGCCGCTGTGCGCCATCCCAGTCAGTATCCTGATGCCCGTGCAAATCCCCGGTTACTTTCTCCCCGCAAAATACGCCTGCAGGTTCTCCCCTACATGCTCCAGATGCCGCTCCATCTCCCGGCGCGCCAGCGCCCCGTCTCCGGCTTCAATCGCTGCCAGAAGGCTTTCGTGTTCATTTTCCCGGACTTCGTCAGAGCGGACTGCTGCCTGGTTGAAGCGCGCATAAGCGTCCTGGTCGGTCAGGATGAGCTTTAACATCTGCAGGATAGACGGGCTGCCTGAGAGATGCGCGATCTTCAGATGGAACGCCAGATCTTCCTCGCTCCCCGCCCTTCCATGGCGGATTGCATAGAGATAGTCTGCCTGCAGATCTTTTAATTTCTGAAGTTCCTTCGGCTCAATCCGCTCTGCACATGCCTCCGCCGCATATCCCTCCAGGAGTTTCCGCACCAAAAGAATATCCTCCAGCCCGCTTTCTGTCTCCATCGACGCCGCCTCGATAAGCTCATTCGCCGCCTTCATCTTCTCCCGGCGTGACCGTTCTTCTTCCAGAAAGCGTTCGCCCTGCGGCGTCAGGATCCGCCCCTTGTTCTGCACCTTAACAAGCAGCCCTGCTTTCTCCAGATCCAGAAGCTCCCGCCCGATGCTGGCGGACGGAAGATGCAGGATCTGCGCCAGCTGGAGTGCTCCCGCCGGGGTGTTTAAGTCCTGCATGGCTGTCAGTATTTCAAAGCTGCTGTTTCGTTTTTTCCCTGCCATTTTTCCACCTCAATACTCTGTACTATTTCTATGATTGTATCATCATTTCCGATTCGTGTAAATCATCCCTTACTGTATCGTACGGAATTTTCAGTTCAGAAAATTCCTATCTGTGAACCGTTACAAGCAGGCTGCAGTTTGACAGCGAAAATGCCATAAAATAACAAAAAAGCGAACCACAGGGTACATTTTCTCACTCTGCGGTCCGCTTCGAATCTAAAATCATTTCAGATTTTGATCCATCTGTTTTTATTTATTACTTTTTATCTACATTGATGAACAGATAAGGAAGTCCTACGGAGTAGTACTGGATACCGCTTACATCCGGATTGGTCATAACGGCTACAGACTGTCCGTAAATCGGGAACAGAACACACTGATCTGCCAGCGTCTTCTCACAGCCAACTAAAGCTTCCCAACGAGCATCCTGGTCGAGTGCCAGATCGCCCTTCTTTGCGGACTGGATGGTTGCATCGTAGTCTGCATCGGAGAACTGGGAGTAGTTGGTGGAGCTGCCGGTTATCCACATATCCAGATCAGTCATCGGATCTGCGTAGTCCGGACCCCAGCGGGTAAGACCGATATCATATTCACCTTTCTGCATGTATTCCAGACGGGCTTTCTTCGGAAGTACCTGAAGTTCGATGGTCAGACCCGGCAGGTTGTTCTGCCACTCGCTCTGTAAGAACTGTGCAACAGCCTGTGCAGAATCAGTATCTTCGCACATTAAAGTGAAGGATAAGGAATCTTTGCCAAGCTCGCCAAGACCTGTCTTCCACAGCTCTTTTGCTGCCTCTACATCGTAGGTCCAGCTGTCGTATGCGCTGCCTGCTGCCTCACGGAAATCTTCGCCCTTTTCGTTGGTTGCAAGGCCCTGCGGTACGAAGTAATCCATCGGTGTGGAACCATCTTTCAGAACACGGGTTGTGATCGCTTCTTTGTCATACGATTTTGCCAGTGCCTTACGGATATTTACATTGTCAAGCCCCTCTTTCTTCATGTTCGGGGTCAGATACCAGTTGTAACCGTCACTTCTGGTGGAGAATCTCGGATCATCCTCATACTGCTCTACCAGGTTACCGCTTAAGGTTACAACGTCCAGATCGCCATTCTCAAAAGAAAGGGCTGCTGTCTGGCTGTCGGTAATGATCGAAAACTCAACACCGTCCAGTTTGACATCGGATGCACCGAAGAACTGATCATTCTTTACTAATTCTACCTTCATGGCAGACGGCTCATAGGAAGATACCTTGAACGGACCATCTGCTAACAGGGTATCTGCGGAAGTTGCAAAGTTGCCGCCGCAGCTCTCTACAAATTTCTGATTTAAAGGCAGGAAGCATGCGCCGGATGCCATCAGGTAATCAAAGATAGCACACGGGGAGCTTAAAGTTACGACTAATGTCTTATCGTCCGCTGCCTCTACACCCAGTTCCTCAACCGGTTTTTCACCTGTTGTTACCTCTTCTGCATTTGCAATGCAGGCGGTTGTGATAAAGAACTGGTAATCACTTGCAGTTGCCGGATCGGCTACTCGTCTCCATGCGTAAACGAAATCGTTTGCCGTTACCGGATCGCCGTTGGACCATTTTGCGTCGTCACGGATCTTGAAGGTCAGGGTCAGACCATCCTCGGACTTCTCCTCACTCTCCGCCACGCCGTAAACCGGAGCACCTGACTCATCCTTGGTCATCAGACCCATCATAAACTGGGAGATAACACCACTGGATGTGTAGTCGTTGGAAAGTGCCGGATCCAGGGAGTCTACCAGAGTGCTTGCCTGATAGCGAAGCACCTTGCCGCCCTCAGCCGAGCTGCCGCCCTCTTCGCTTCCAGATTCAGCCGCTGCTGTCTCTGTTGTCTGGGTTGAGCCGCCGCAGCCTGCCAAAAGTCCAGCAAACATGGCAGAAGCCAGCGTCCACGCCATTACTTTTCTTAGCTTCATAATACTTCCTCCTTTTTTGTTTTTTTAATAAAACCAAACCATTCCCGTTTCATGCCGCATTTCCTGGTCCCGGCTGTCTATCCTCAGTTGTCTGCTGGTTCGGCTCATCTATAAAATCACCCGCTAAACAGGTCATTTTATCACATTTATTATGGTTGATTTTGTGCCGGAATGCATCGGCTTTCTTTTAAATCTACACCCATTTTTCCAAATCTGCATCGGTTCCGCGCACAAAATGTGTGCCCTCAATCTGATGCATCGTACCTGCGCCGTAATCCAGACCGCTCGTCTTATAATCATAGTGCAGTGCAATCCGGCTGCGCTCTACCACCGGGTTCGGGTTCGGGATCGCCGAAATCAGGCTTCGGGTGTACGGATGTACCGGATGGGAGAAGATCTCCTCCGTCGTGCCCGTCTCCAGAAGGTAGCCCAGATGAAGAACGCCGATGCGGTCGGAAATATATTTAACCATCGAGAGGTCGTGGGCGATGAAGAGGTATGCAAGCCCCGTCTCGTCCTGGATGTCCTTCATCAGGTTGACAACCTGCGCCTGAATGGACATATCGAGCGCCGAGATACACTCATCGGCAATGATCAGCTTCGGGTTCATGACAAGCGCCCGGGCGATGCCGACACGCTGCCGCTGACCACCGGAAAACTGATGCGGGTACCGGTTTGCATGTTCCGGCGCCAGACCTACCTTGTGGAGGATGTCTGCCACCATCTCGGTCCGCTCTTTCTGGGAATGGTACCGGTGATGGATATCCAGCCCCTGTGCAATGATATCCGCTACTTTCTGGCGCGGATTTAAACATGCCATCGGATCCTGGAAAATCATCTGCATATCACTTCTGAGTCTCGCCTCTGTCTGGCGGCTCATTTTTCCGGAAATATCCATCCCGTCAAAGGTAATTTGTCCTGCGGTCGGATCGTAGAGGCGGATCAGTGCCCGCCCGATCGTCGTCTTTCCCGATCCAGATTCCCCCACAAGACCATAGGTCTCGCCCGGATTGATATAAAAGCTAACATCCTCAACCGCTTTTACGGTAAATTTCCGGCTGACCGGAAAGTATTGCTTGAGTCCTTTTACTTCCAGAAGGGGCTTTTTGTTTGTCTCTGTCACTGTACTCATGCGATTCCCCCCTCTTTCTTCATTCTCTCAATTCGATCCCGAAGCTCCGGCGGCATATCGACCTTCGGCGCCTTCGGATGCAGCAGCCATGTCGCGGCGCTGTGTGTCTCCGATATCTTGAACATCGGCGGCTCCAGACGACTGTCAATGTTTAACGCATATTTATTCCGCGGTGCAAACGCATCGCCCGTTACCTTGTGAAGCAGGTTTGGCGGGCTGCCCGGGATTGTGTAAAGACGTTCGTCGTCCGTTCCCAGATCTGGCATCGCGGAGAGAAGTCCCCATGTGTACGGGTGGCGCGGATCGTAGAATACATCCTCGACCGTGCCGCTCTCGACGATCTTGCCTGCATACATGACGTTGACATAATCGGCAACCTTCGCAACGACGCCCAGATCGTGCGTAATATAGATAACCGACAGCTGCCGTTTTTTCTGAATCTCCTGAATCAGCTCCAGAATCTTCGACTGAATCGTAACGTCCAGCGCCGTCGTCGGCTCGTCGCAGATTAAAAGTTCCGGATCGCACGCCAGTGCGATCGCAATGACGATTCTCTGGCGCATACCACCGGAGAGCTGGTGCGGATAGTTTTTGATTCGCTTCTCCGCGTCGGTGATGCCGACCAGCTTCATCAGCTCTAACGCCTTCTTATATGCCTCTTCCTTCGGTGTATGGTAATGCCAGATCATGCCTTCCATGATCTGTTTCCCAACCGGCATCAGCGGGTTTAAGGAGGTCATCGGATCCTGGAAGACCATCGCGATCCGTTTTCCGTTGATATGGCGGCGGATTTCCTCTTTTTTCATCTGCAGAATTTCTCTGGTGACCCGTTCCTCCGGGTTACGATAATATGAAAATGTGATCTGTCCGCGGTCGATCGTTCCGTTCTTTGCCAGGATTCCCATGATCGCCTTCGCAGAAACCGATTTACCGGAACCGGATTCCCCAACGATTGCAACCGTCTCGCCCCGGTTTACCGTCAGGTTGACGCCCCGGACGGCATTGACCACTCCGGCTGTCGTCTCGAAGGAAATGTCCAGATTCCGCACTCGTAAAATTTCTTCTTTTTTCTCCATGCCATTTCCTCCTACATATCCTTCATCTTCGGATCCAATGCATCACGCAGACCATCCGCCAGCATGTTAAAGCACAGCATCAGAAGTCCCATGACAATTAACGGGAACACGATCATGTACGGATGGCTTGTAAAGTTCTGATATCCACTCGAAATCAGGGAACCCAGCGAAGCCATCGGCTCCGGCACACCCAAGCCAATAAAGGCTAAGAATGCCTCGGTAAAGATCGCATGCGGGATCGAGAACATCGTCTGTGTAATCAGAGGACCAAAAATATTTGGTAAAATCTCTTTGAAAATAATGCGGAAACTCTTTGCTCCCAGCGTCCGGGAAGCAAGCACATATTCCTGCTCTTTCAGCTTTAAGACCTCCGCGCGGGCGATTCGGCTCATGCCCAGCCACCCGGAAAACATCAGGGCGAACGTGATGGACATAAGTCCCGGTTTCATGACTAACAAAAGCAGGGTAACCGTGATCAGGTACGGAATACTGTTTAGTATCTCGACGATACGCTGCATGATCATATCGACTTTTCCGCCGAAATATCCGGATACAAGTCCATACGTCAGACCAAACGCAAGGTCGATGAATACCGCCAGAACCGCTACATAGAGGCTGATCCGCGTTCCGCTCCAGGTCCTGGTCCAGAGGTCGCGTCCCAGCGAATCGGAACCAAACCAATAGTAGGTATCGGTCAGACTGTTGCTTTCATAATAGTTGATTTCTTTGCTTCCGGTAGATGTACGGATCGTCTCAGAACCATCTAAGATACCCATATTTTCCAGCCCCGGCACTCTCGGCGCCATGTTCTGGTTGGTAATAATCTGCTGATCGTAGGTAAACTGGTTCATGTGAGGTCCGACAAGCGCCATCACAATCAGAAACAGAATACAGACAAAGCTGAACATTGCGCCCTTATTTTTCTTAAACCGTGCAATTGCCTCTTTCCAGTAGCTCTGGCTTGCAAAGTTTGTATCGACATGTTCAAAGCCGTCTTTGTGCTGGAATTCAAAATCATCGTCCAGAAATTCGATCTGGCTTAAATATTCTTCGGGTGATAACACATGCTCCCGAACGGAAGCCGCATCCCCGCCTGTCATTTTCTCATCTGTCTTTTCGTCACTCCGTTTTTTCATGCCATCACCTCTCAATCCGATTTCTTCGCCAGACGGATTCTCGGGTCGATAATTCCGTACAGGACGTCAACCACCAGCATCAGGACAATGTACATGACACTGTAGATAAATGCCAGCGAAATCGTCACGTTGTAATCGTTGGACTGAATCGCTGCAATCATTAAACTTCCGATGCCCGGAATCGAGAAGATCTTCTCGATAACCAGGGAACCAATCATCAGATCGACAACCAGCGGCGCCAGTACCGTAATGATCGGGATCAGCGCGTTTCGAAGTGCATGGCGCACCAGAAGCGGGCGTCCCGTGATTCCCTTGCTCTCTGCAAGCAGCATGTAGTCGCTGTCCAGCACCTCCAGAAGGGAGGTTCTCGTAAATCGAGCCACCGTCGCTACCGTAAACATCGACAGCGCCAGCATCGGCATGATCGACGATGCGAAGAACTTCTTGCCGTCAAACAGAAGCGGCAGCCACTGTGCCTTGTAGCCGATGAAATATGCCATAACCAATGCAAAAACATAGGACGGAAGGCTGACGCCCAGAACTGAAATCACAGTACAGATGGTATCAAGCCAGCTATTTTTCTTGAGCGCTGCCAGAATACCTAAAATCAGTCCGACTACCGCACCGAAGGAAACTGCCTCCAGTCCGATTCCAAAGCTGACCGGCACACGGTTCTTTAACAGAACCGAGATGGAGGTATCCTTGGAGATAACATACGATACACCAAAATCGCCTTGCAGCAGGTTCTTCACATACGTGAAAAACTGTACGATCAACGGTTTGTCCAGTCCATATTTCTTCGACATCATCGCAATCTGATCCGCGGTCAGCTTTTCATCGTTGAACGGAGATCCCGGCATCAGCTGCAGCAGCATAAAAAGTACCAGGATGATGATCAGAAGCGTGACAAGAGAAATCATGATACGTTTTCCGATATATTTCTTCATGTCCGTACTCCCTTCTTTCTTATATAATACGTCTCTCTCCTTCTCTTATAGCCCGGATATTCTTTCAACTCCGAAGTATAAAATAAGACAAACGGTTTTATCTCTCTATTCCTGCATCCACACGCGCATATGCGTCATGCCGCGGTTGCACCATGCATAGTACGGAATTGCCTGCAGGGTTACCATGTCTTCCGGTGCCGCATCTTCTGCATAAAGCGCCGGATTAACCGCCGCTTTCTTCCGGCAGCCCGTCACGCGCAGCGCCACGATACCTTCCAGCAGATCCGCCTGATACGGAAGCGCTTCAATCTTCGCCTCCCGCGGAATCCGCAGTGTCTGAAGATCCTCTCCGTTGTCCACGCCCTCAAAGGTGTAGATGATTGGTCCGCGTCTGAGTGCCACGCATCCGGCATCCGCCCGCACCATCGGGTGTGCATAGACCCGCTCCGGCTCCATCTCCATCTCGCAGGAAACCGTATCACCAGGCTGCCAGCTTCTCTGGATCATCCAGTAGCCCTTGTCTGTCTTGACTGCCCCGGAAACCGGTATGCCATTGACCTTCACCTGCATCTGATGGCACCAGCCCGGATAACGGACTGCCAAAGTAAATTCTGCTCCCGCCTGCTCCGGTTCTACCGTGTAGGTAACGGAGCCGTTCCACGGATATTTCGATGTAAGCGCTATCTTCACGCCGCCCGCTGTTTCAAAGGTAGCCGTTCCCCCGACAAACAGATGGGAATAGATCGTATCTTCACTTGAAGACCATACATAGGAACCAAGTGAGGTCATCAGACGCGCCAGGTTCGGAGGACAGCATGCACAGTCATACCAGCCGATCCGCTCCGGTGTGTATTCTTCTTCGCCATATGCGTTGGTCGGCATGCCCGGATTGGCTTCAAGCTGATTGATATAAAAGAATTTCGTTCCGTCTAACTGCATGCCGCTGATGGTTCCGTTGTAAATCTCCCGCTCCAGAATATCTGCATACCGCGCGTCCGGATCCGCCTCCAGCATCTGTTTCGCGAAGAAGCAGACCCCCACCGCCGCACACGTTTCCGCGTAAGCGGTATCATTCGGCAAATCATAATCCACGGTAAATGCCTCGCCGTAATAGGTGGAACCGATTCCACCCGTTATGTACATCCGCCGGTCTACCATGTTGTCCCACATCTTCCGGCAGGCTGCCATCAGCGCCTCATCATGATTCTGCGCTGCCAGGTTTGCCGCCGCCGTCAGAAGATACATACAGCGGACCGCGTGTCCTTCCACCGTATCCTGCTCACGCACCGGCTTGTGGTTCTGCATGTAGGACGGTGGCTGCTTGTCCATGTAATCGGTGCGGCTCCAGCTTCTAGCCGCCGCTTCTTTATGGAAGAACTCCGGATCCCGTCCGCGCTCATCGATAAAATATGCCGCCAGCTTCCGGTATCTCTCTTCCCCGGTTGCCTGATAAAGCCGCATCAGCGCCAGCTCGATCTCCTCATGTCCCGGAGTGCCGGTTACTTTGCCTGCTTCCCGTCCGAACCGCCGATCGATATGATCGCACAGCTTGCAGCAGATATCTAAAAGCTTCGTCTTTCCCGTCGCCTGATAGTACGCGACGCCTGCCTCCGTCATATGTCCGGCACAGTACATCTCATGGCAGTCCGTCAGGTTCTGCCACTTATGTTCCGGCTCCGCCGCAATGAAATAGGTATCCAGGTAGCCGTCCGGCTGCTGCGCCCGCCCGATCAGGTCGATGATCGCATCGGCACGCGCCTCCAGCTCTGGATTTGCCTCGACGGTCAGTGAGTACGCCACCGCCTCCAGCCATTTCGCCAGGTCGCTGTCCTGAAATACACGCCCGTAATACGTTCCTTTCTCATCTCCCGCTGCAATGCGGAAGTTTTTAATCACATGGCTCTTTCGGATTCCGGACACCTCATCGTGAAGCACCCGTTCCTGATACGGAAGCATCGTGTGAATTACCACATTCTGTACCCGCGAAAAGAACGGGTCATCTATTTTTACCTGTTTCAAATCAATGAAACTTGTCTCCTTTTTTACCATTCACAGAAAACCTCCTGATTTATTATTCACTTATCCGCAAGCGCCTATCAATAATCTGAAAAAAACTTCTTTTTTTGTATGTTTTCTTATAAGTATACCATTCAAATAGTGGAAAAGCGATCTAACACATTTTGCATATTATAGAAAAGAATACGCGTATTTTTATAGAACAAAATCAGCCTGATTTCATTCTTTCTTTTTCTCTGATTTTTCTTTATTTTTCATTCATCTCCTCTTATTTTCCCAAGTAGAGTGTTTTATTTCTGCAAATATAAGGAATTTTCCAAACAGATTCTTGCTGTTTTTCTCTCTATTTGATATAATAAAATTGATATTTTAAATTTGTTTAACAACCTGACAAAATTGTCCTGTTTTTCGTTTGCTTCTCTGCGGTTCAGACAGGATTCCTGTTACGTGGCTGTTTTTATTTAAACGGGAGTACATACATCATGAATTTTATTAATTTAAACTGTCCGCCCCTTCCTTATTTTATCGTTGGAGGCGGATGTGTTTACCGCCCCGGCGATATCCATGAGCGCCGGACGATCCGAAATGTCTTTGATCTTATCTATGTTCACAGCGGAACTTTATATCTCGAACAGGATCCGTTTCGCGTTGAACTGAATGCCGGGCAGTTTTTTATCATTACCCCCGATACCCCGCACCGCGGCAGCCGCGTCTGCCAGGAAAAGACCACGACGAGCTGGGTGCATTTCTATACCAACGGCAAATACAGCCTGTCCGATGAATTTTACCCGGACAACGTAACCCGGCGCGCCGCGCCGAAATTTTACTATTCGCCGCAGAATTTCATTCTCTCCCTGCCGCGCACCGGCACCGTGCCGGAAGCCAACCGGGAGAAGCTGGAAAAATATCTGCAGCGGATGAACCTGGTTTCTTTCAGCAAATACACACAGAAAAAGAGCTTTCCATCCTCCGTGCGGACGCCGTTTGAGATCCAGAATGATTTCATTGAATTTCTCCAGGTTCTCTATGAGCCGTACTGCTACAGCCGCGAGAAGGAAAGCATCGCCCGGACGCTGCGCGACTATCTGGATGCCCACTACACGGAGGAGATCTCCTTAAACGATCTGGCGCGCCAGTATTCCTACAGCCCGTCCCACTTAATCCGCAGTTTCCACCAGGCATACGGCGCCAGCCCGATGCAGTACCTGAAAAAACTACGCATCGAACACGCCTCCCAACTTCTCCTCCACTCCGACGCCACGATCCAGTCGGTCGGTGAGATGGTAGGACTGCGGATCCCATCCTATTTTATCCGCGTATTTAAGCAGGAGATCGGCATCACCCCGGCGCAGTACCGGATGTTTTACGCAGAAGAGAATGAGGGGAGTGAGGCGCCTTAGAGGCGATTCACAGCTGATGTTTTTTACTATCTATTTGTTTTCGTAAGAACTGTCATGAGCGTGGCAGTTCTTTTTTATACACAAACCAGTGAACAGTTTTTTAATGTATCTATCAGTTTCTTTACATCAGCTATTGTTTAAGGCAGTTATCCGCACATTGAAAATCCTTTATATTTAATGTAACACTGTGTGTATACAAAGGAGGAAATTCCGAATTGAAAACTGTCACGATTAAACTTCGCATTCATAAACTTTTGGCTGAAAAGCGTCTGACGAAATACCGTTTTATCGCCATGACCGGGCTTGGCTATAAAAATGCCAGCCGAATTCTGGACAATGAAACTGAATCCATCCGCTTCAGCACCATCGCCCGCATCTGCTCCGCACTGGACTGTACGCCCGGCGATCTATTTGAAGTTCATGAGGAAGAAGATCCTTACGATGGAATGTATTAAACATTCGGAAACAAGTGATTTCATGTGCGGATCGCACGCCAAAAAAGAGCTGTCAACCGACGGTTTGCACCGGCTTTTGTGACAGCTCTTTTTGGTGATCCTATTTTCAAAAACAGAAGCGGTACCGCCTCCGAAAAGACAGTACCGCTTAACCTATCCGAATATTATATATAAGGTGTCCACCAGCAAGATACCTTATCAATCATCCCGTCCATACTCTTCCCGCTCATCCAGGGCATCATCTACGCCATCGGCATATTCTGAATCTCGATAGTAGCGATCCCAGTCATAATCATCGCCTTCCATAACATCATCATATCCCGCATCATACGCTGCATAGGGATTCTGGAGCTTCTTTTGCACCGATGGTCTTTCCCTCTGCACAGGTGTGTTTTTACGGCTCCGTTGTTTCAGTTCCCACAAGGGATCCTCTTCTATCCGCTTAAGATATTCCTCGTGGCTTCTTGATTCCTCTTCTTCTTTTTTCTTCTGTAATTCTATCAGCTCAGCCCGTTCTCTTTTTTTACGTTCCTCTTCTTCCCGTTTACTTTCTTCTATCTTCTCTGCCCTGTGCTGTTCACAGTATATGCCATCAAAGGCCAGATTGTAACATCCTTCCTCCCGGCACTTATACGGATATAGCAGAACCACGAGAAGTCCACAGCCCATCGCACAGATAAGCAGCGTACAGAGAGTCTGGCGATGCTTTCCAAACCAGTTTTTCATTCCTGCTGCCAGACGGTTTTCTTTTTTCTCTGTTTCCTTCTCAGATTCAGGACTCTCTTCTTTCTTTTTCTTCCGGGACTCCATCCACCAGGTCAGTTCGGCATCCAGCAAAAACAACGGTATCAGACATGTAAAGGTGCCAACAAACAGCATCAAAGCATTGCCCGAATCTCCATGCACGCTTCTCGCATACTGGTAATGGCACTCTTCGTCATACCAACTATACAGACTCCAGGCATATGCCCCCAGAATGCCGATCAGAACTATCCATTTTATCTGCTTTTCTTTCCGCAGGATTCTCATGACGAGAAGTGCTCCTGCCATCGCAAACAGGAAACCTATCTTTAGATACACTGGTGCCGCCACCAGAGAAATCCAGGCTGTATATACCGGATAAAAGACACCAATAACCACTATCACAATCATCAGAATTCCAGACTCCATAGCTATACCCCCTATTAAGTCCATCTTACCACAAATACGGATGCTTAGGTGGGTTATTTATGCCCCTTGAAGAAAATATCCACTTATGATAGCCTGCCCCGGATTACAAAGGCACGTATATGCTTGCTGTATCTCCCTTGTAATGCAAAAAGCTGCCGCAGATCAGAAAGTTTTTTTCCGATCTGCAGCAGCTTTTTATCTCATTCTTATTATTTTCTTCCTATTCTCTTAAGCTCCAGAATCCTCTGGTTCCGGCTTCCGCGAAACTGCAGGGTCAGATCCTTCTCCGCTTCCACGAACTCTCCGTCCACCAGCACATCCACGTAGGACAGCATCTCGTCTGTCACCTCTGTATGGACCACGCCGCCGGCTGCCAGATCTCGATCCCAGAGATAGCCGCTATAGCACCAGATATCCTTCTCCGGATACGTCTCGCGCACCTTCCGGAGTAAATGTACCAGCTCCACCTGGTTTTCCGGCTCAAACGGTTCTCCGCCGAGCAGCGTAAAGCCCTGTATATATCCCGGCTCCAATGCCGCTAAAATCTCTTTCTCCGTCTCTTCTGTATATAACTGTCCATATCGGAAGTCCCACGTCTCCGCATTGAAACAGCCCTTGCAGTGATGGCGGCAGCCCGACACAAACAAGCTGACGCGCACGCCAGGACCGTTGGCAATATCATACTTTTTGATGGTTCCGTAATACATATCTTCCTCCCCTAGACCAATGTACTCTCGGAGGCTTTCACCACATCCTACAGATGCAGCACCCGATCGCGAATCTCCTGGGTACGTCCCTGGTTCCAGAACTGGGTTCCGATGTAGCCGCAGGTACGGCGTGCGACAAAGAGCTTGTTCTGGTCGCGGTTGCCGCAGTTCGGGCACTCCCACACCAGCTTGCCAGCCTCATCCTCAACAATCTTGATCTCGCCGTCATAGCCACACTTCTCACAGAAATCACTCTTGGTGTTCAGCTCCGCGTACATAATGTTATTGTAGATAAACTGCATCACAGAGAGAACTGCCGGAATATTAGTCTGCATATTCGGCACCTCGATGTAGCTGATCGCACCGCCCGGGGAGAGCTTCTGGAACTCTGCCTCAAATTTCAGCTTACTGAACGCGTCAATCTTCTCGGATACGTGTACATGGTAGCTGTTCGTGATATAGTTCTTATCCGTAACGCCCGGAATGATACCGAAGCGCTTCTGCAGGCATTTTGCAAATTTATAAGTCGTAGACTCCATCGGCGTGCCGTATACAGAATAGCTGATGTTCTCCGCCTCTCTCCACTCTTTGCATTTATCATTCAGACGCTGCATAACTTTCAGTGCAAATGGCTTCGCCTCCGGATCGGTGTGGGATTTTCCTAACATCCGCATACACATCTCATACAGACCTGCATATCCCAGAGAAATCGTAGAATAGCCGTTGTACAGGAGTTTGTCGATCGTCTCACCCTTTTTCAGGCGGGCAAGCGCACCATTCTGCCACAGAATCGGTGCCACATCGGAGATCGTGCCGAGCAGCCTCTCATGACGGCAGCGGAGCGCACGATGGCACAGTTCCAGTCTCTCATCGAGAATCTGCCAGAAACGGTCCATATCTCCCTCCGAAGAACAAGCCACATCGACCAGGTTAATCGTGACAACACCCTGGTTGAAACGTCCATAGAATTTATGCCTGCCGTTCGGCAGCATCTGGGAATCCTCTACCGTCAGGAAAGAACGGCAGCCCATGCACGGGTAAACCTCGCCCTTCTTTAATTCTTTCATAATCTTAGCGGAAATGTAGTCCGGAACCATCCGTTTCGCGGTACATTTCGCTGCCAGCTCAGTCAGGTGCCAATATTTCGAACCTTCCGTAATATTGTCCTCATCCAGCACATAGATAAGCTTCGGGAACGCCGGTGTGATCCAGACGCCCTTTTCATTCTTGACGCCCTGCATTCTCTGCAGCATCACTTCCTCGATGATCATCGCAAGGTCATCTCTGGTCCGTCCCTCCGGAACCTCGTCCAGATACATAAATACCGTGACAAACGGAGCCTGTCCGTTACAGGTCATCAGGGTGATAAGCTGGTACTGGATCGTCTGGATGCCGCTCTTAACCTCCTCGCGCAGACGGCGTTCGGTCACGCGGTTGATGATATCCTCATCCAGTGCCTCGCCGCACTCGGTGCGCTCTGCAATCACGTTCTTGCGCAGCTTCTGACGGCTGATGTCCACAAACGGTGCCAGATGCGCCAGAGTAAAGGACTGTCCGCCATACTGGTTACTGGCTACCTGCGCCACGATCTGGGTGGTCACGTTGCAGGCCGTAAAGAAACTGTGCGGCTTCTCGATCATCGTCTCACTGATCACAGTACCATTCTGCAGCATATCCTCCAGATTGATCAGGTCGCAGTTGTGCTCCTTCTGTGCAAAATAGTCGGTATCATGGAAATGGATGATGCCTTCCTCATGCGCGCGGACGATCTCCTCCGGCAGCAGCACACGCTTGGATAAGTCCTTGCTGACCTCACCCGCCATGTAGTCACGCTGGGTCGAGTTGATGACCGGGTTCTTGTTGGAGTTTTCCTGATTCACTTCTTCATTAATATGATCCAAAAGTGCCAGGATGCCGTTATCGGTCGTGTTGGACTTGCGTTTTAACTCCCTGCGGTAGCGGTAGCGCACATATTTCTGTGCAACCTCATAACCACGCATCTCCATAATGCTGGTCTCTACCATATCCTGGATGTCTTCCACATTCACCGCGTGCGGCATCTCCTGCACCTGCTCGGCGATCGTATCTGCAATCGCTTCAATCTGGTACGGGTTCATCTGGTGAATACGCTCCACATTGCCGTTTGCTTTCGTGATCGCATTTACAATCTTCGCCCGGTCAAAATGTACTTCTTCTCCATTTCGTTTGATTACATTGGTTGTTACTGTGTCTTCCATCCCTGTTCCCTCTCCTTACCCTTAAGCCCGTTTTATGACTTGTCTTCTATAATCTATAAATTGACTCGCCGGTTCCTGTTTCTGTGATTTCTCTTTCTACTTTTATGGCATACATCGAACATCCATCTGTATCCATTTCCCGTCCCCCAGCTTACTCTCATTTCCTCATTCATGAGAGCAGCGCCTTCTTCTGACAGGCTATTTTTCATGTCCGGATGCCTTCACTGACAGGATTCTTTTCCGTTCCGACTTGTCTTACGATTGGCTTTATTTTTGATTTGTATTTAGGTAATTTTTAGAATTACACACAAAATATTGAACTCGTTTTCTTTCATAACACAATATATAGTGTGTTCGTCGTGACGTATTTAAGCATACACCAATTAGATTAAAAATGGAAGAGGATTCCCCTATATTTTTTCGAATCAGAATTTTGCACAAAAATCATTTTCTCCCTTTACAAACACCCAAATCTGTGATCCCCTTTCCACGACGTTCTTTCCAGACTTATCCACCGTCCCATGTGCAAAACCCACCTCGTCATTTCTCCCATGGCTGCATCCCATATACCCTCTGAGTCTCCTTCGCCCATACCCTTATCTGTTTTAAAAATACCGAAAATAATGCTTTTTAAAATATTTTTAAAAATATTTAAAAAACTGTTGACATTTTATTCTGGATGGAGTAGAATAACACATGTCTTACGGATGAGGCATCCGCAAGAAAACAAAATAAGCGCCTTTAGCTCAGTTGGTAGAGCAGTAGACTCTTAATCTATTTGTCCAGGGTTCGAGTCCCTGAAGGCGCACTATCAAGTGCTTGTTTCGCAGACCGAGAGCTGTGGGGCAGGCACTTTGTGCGTTAGCAATGAGGCGTGCAAAGAAAAAAAGAGATGGCGGATGACGCGTTGTGCTTGCACATAAGCAGCATCCGTTATCTCTTTTTTTCTTTATAGGGCGAATGCCCGACAGCGAGGAAAAGCGCCAGCTTTTTCGAGCTGCCGCACGCCTGACTCCAAAGATGCGACTTTTTTCAAACTGCCCCACGCCGGACTCCAAAGACGCAGCTTTTACAGCGCCCGCCCAATCGCCTTCTCCACTTCCTTCTTTGAACTAGCGCCGACTTCCTTGCTGAACACTTCCCCATTCCGGAAAATAATCATCGTCGGGATCGACATAACCTTATACTGGACTGCAATATCCGGGTTCTCATCGACATTCAGCTTTCCGATCTTCACTCTTCCCTCATACTCGCCCGCCAGCTGCCCGATCACCGGCGCCATCATCTGGCACGGACCGCACCAGTCTGCATAAAAATCAACCAGTACCGGAATCTCCGATTTCAGTACCTCCTCCTCAAAATTCGCGGTCGTAAACTTCATTTCCATCACTCATTTTCTCCTTTCGTTCTATCCATACAGGCAGTCAACAGAAGTGCCCTGTTTCTCTTTACGACGGCTTCTTTTTACCGCCTCCCAGTGCCTTTGCTGCCTCTTCCATCGATTTTTTCCATTTTAACGCCTGTTTATTCAGTTCCACCTTATCGCTGGTCGCCTGAATGAGTTTCCGTGTAAGCTGCTTTTTAATATCCATTCCGCTATCCAATTTTTTCATTATAACTAATATATACAGCGAAATGCCTTTGCAGCACTCTTTTCCCTACCGCACTGCCACCAGCTTGCAGATCGGCTTGCCCTGCGCCGAGAACTTTGCCTCGTACTCGGTCATGACGTTGCCCTCTGCCATCTCGCTGTGGTGCAGGTCACGGGTATATTCTGTGATGCGCCAGCCCGCCTCCGGGATGGCTTCCAGGGAATAGGAAAATAAATCCTGGTTGTCCGTCTTGAACTCGACTCTTCCATCCTTCTGGAGAATCTGATCGTACACTGCCATAAATGGCGGCGAGGTCAGTCTCCGTCTCGCATGGCGGTCCTTCGGCCACGGATCCGAAAAATTCAAATAAATCCGCTCTACTTCCCCCGGTCCAAAAATCTCTGCCAGTTCTCTGGCATCCTCACATAAGAAATAGATATTGGACAGTTCCATCTGTTCTCTCTTGCGGATCGCCTTTAAAAGAACCGTCGAATATTTCTCAATACCCACAAAATTCACATCCGGGTTGCGGGACGCCTGCTCCAAAATAAACTGACCTTTACCCATACCCACCTCGATACGGATCGGATGGTCATTTCCAAAAATCTGCTGCCAGGTTCCCTTCTTCTCCTTCGCCCCATGAACCACATGCGGGTTTTCTTCTATCATCTGCTCTGCGCCCGGTATATGGCGTAATCTCATCTTCGTTCCTCCTGCTGTCTACAATCTGCGCCGTCCCGGATGGACTTTCTTCCGTACCGTATCATTCCGTTGAGACGCCCCGGCTTACCCGCCGGATCTATCCTTATCTTACCATTGTAGCCCCCATTTCGCAAGCAAAGGTGCTCTATTTTCACACCATTTTACGATCCCCGCGTTACTGTTCACGCATACGTGCCCAGTAACGGAATTTGCCGTGGCTTCGCATTTAAATACGGCAAATTCCTGCTGCCCCCACGTTTTCTTGCGGCACTTTCGGTTCCAAAAATGCCTGCCCATAAACAGCCTCCACTCTCCTCCATGCCGTCCTTTCTAATCCGTCCGACTTTGTGTCCTTTTCTTACAAATTTCATAACTTTTCCAATTTTTATCATTTTATAGATGAATAATTCAAGCGATTATATTATAATAATTTTAGGACAAAACCAAACATACGGTCACGAAATGACTGCCGTCTTTTCAACCGTTCGCCGGACATTCAAAAGTCAGTATCCGTCCGGGGACAGCCGCCGGCACGCCGGTTTCGGACCTGCATCATATACACAGGAGGATATGCCTATGGGAACAACAGCTAACACAGGTCAGAGCACCTGGGAACAGATCCACGGCGGGGTCCGCGAGACCGAGCGCCTGATCGGACAGAAGAATTATAACCTGGCGATGGTGAAAGCCCGCCAGACCCTTGAATACATGGTCAAATGCCTCTGCGAGCGGTATGGCATTCTGGAAACCGGTCTTCTGGAGATGATCGACGCCCTCTACAGCGCCGGAAAAATCAGCAAGACCACCTGCGAACATTACCACAAGATCCGCACGATCGGCAACAAGGCGATCCACGAGGGAGACAACAGCGCCTACAACGCCAATCAGGCGCATCACCTTCTGTCGCAGGAGGTCTACACCTTCGCAAATGACTACAATGACACAAAAAAATCCACCCGGGCTTCCCGAAGTGCAGCTCCAACCCCCGCTTCTTCCCGCCTTCGCGGGAACAGCCGACATTCCTCTGCCAGCTCTGGAAACGAAAAACCTGCCGGCACACGTTCCGGCAGCTCCGAGGGTCGCCGTCCGCGCGCCTATGCAGGCGGTCCGTCTTTTGAATTTCGAAGCATTATTAAACCAGTGCTTCTGATTATTATTATCATCCTGCTGCTTTTGATCATCAAGATGATACGCCCTGCGACGGATGCCAAACCGGATTCTACTGCAGCCGTCAGCACCGAATCACTGGCTCCAGAAACCGAGGCAGAGACCGTTGCCGCAGAATCGACCGTTTACCGGACCACCGACACAGTCAATGTCCGTCCGGAACCATCCACCGACACCGACAGGATTGGTGTTCTAGCACCAGATACCGATGTGGAATATCTCCGTGATTACGACGAAAAATGGGCGGTAATCAGCTACAACGGACAGGAAGCCTACGTTTCCAGAGACTTTATCCGGCAGGTTTCGCAGTAATCAGCCAAAAAAGGAACCATACATGCAGTGATTCTTCTCCCTGACATACATGGTTCCTTTTCATTTTCTTTGTACAATGGTTCATCACTTTCGCAATTATACTTTCCGCAATGAATCCCTGAATTTACTCAACTCAAATTTTACTTCAAATCCCGAATTTTCTCCGCCAGCGGCACAATCTCCTCCAGCGAATTTAACTCATAGTCCGCCAAACTCCGATCAAAGGAAAAACGGTTATCGATGAGCGCCGCCACTGTCATTCCCGCGCAGTGCCCCGCCGTGATGCCGACCGTCGAATCCTCAATCACAAGGCACTCCTCCGGCTGCAGGCCCATCTGCTCCGCCGTATAGAGGTAAACCGCCGGATCCGGCTTGCTGCGCTTGAACGTACTCGCACTGATCATCCGCTCCAAACGGGACGCCACGCCATTTTCCTTTAAAATGCGCTCCACCTGCTCAATATTCGTCGCGGATGCGACCGCCAGCCGGAAGCCCTCTGCTTTCAGGCGATCCATCACATCCAGAATCTCCGGGCGGAAGATCGAGAGATAATCAATCGAATTAAAAATGTCCGTCCAGCGCCCCAGATACTCGTCATGCAGCTCCTGCCAGGTCTGACCATTGTGGATCGCCTTCTCCACAACCATCCAGCAGTCCTGCTTCGTCGTCCCCACCGTCCCGTGCAGACTCTCCAGAGTCACCTCCGGATTTTTCGTTTTTGCATATTCATACAGATAATTCAGATAAATTCCTTCACTGTCAATGATGACCCCATCCATATCAAAGATGACTGCCTTTATCATATTCGTATCCTCTCTCTTTCTGCTCCAGATTATAACATCTCCCCCCAGTATACAGGAAGCCCCCGCCAGCTGACAAGCCCCTATTCCACCCTCCCGCCATTCTTTCGAAAAATTTATTACTGTTCACGCATCGTGCCCAGTAACGGAATTTGCCGTGGCTTCGCATTTAAATACGGCAAATTCCTGCTGCCACCATGTTTTCTTACGGCACTTTCGGTTCCAAAAGTGCCTATCCATAAACAGTAACAAAAATTTCACATATTTTTCCATTCCGCGCCTTTTCATGCTTCCCCGAAACTGTTATACTGGATAGCGAAGCGGAAACTTTGACATACAGAGCCGTTTCAAGGGAAATAGAACAAACAACCCATTTACAAATTTATCACATAAAATGAAAGGCTGCAGCTGTACCACAACCTGACAGCCGCGAAAGGTTTTATATGACACAGAAAAAAACATATTTAAGCTGGCTTCTGGGGCTTATCTGTGCTTTCAGTCTGATGATCGTGTTTCTGATCACCTCGGTGGAAGCCGTCGCCTACTGGACGCCGCATTATTATGAAAATGAATATACCCGCTACCAGGTTGCCGATGATGTCCATATGGAGATGGACGACCTGCTTTACGTGACGGACGAGATGATGGCGTATCTGCGCGGCAGCCGCGACGATCTGAACATTGACACCGTCGTAGACGGGACGCCGCGCGAATTTTTCAACGCCAGGGAGAAGGCACACATGGCGGATGTCCGCAACCTCTTTCTCGGAGGACTGGCGCTGCGCCGCCTCTGCCTGTTTCTGGCAGCGGCATCGGTTGCACTGCTGGCACTTTTCAAGGTTCCGTTAAAACACCTGCTGCCACGGATGCTCTGCGCCGGGACGGTTTTATTTCTGGGCGTGACCGCCCTGCTTGCCGGGATCATTTCCACTGATTTTACGAAATATTTTATTATTTTCCACAAAATCTTCTTTACCAACGATCTCTGGCAGCTCGATCCGCGGACCGATCTTCTGATCAACATCGTGCCGGAACCATTTTTCATGGACACCGCCGCCCGGATCGGCATCACCTTCTGCCTGATGACCGGCGCCCTGTTTCTTCTCTGCCTTGCATGTATCCTGCGGGAACACCGCAGGGGCAAATCAGGAGCAGAAAATTCCGGAAATTCCGGAGGCGGCAGCTCTCCAGGTAGTTCCAGCCACCCGGCTGCTCCGGATTTGAAGACGAAAATAGCTGGCAGCACAGGCAGCAAGTTGTCCTTGTTTTTAATTGGTACACTTTTGCTGTCCCTGCTCGCCGCCCCGATGCAGGCGCTTGCCTCCACCGACTGGCCAGCGGACATTTCCATTGACTCCGATGCCGGGATCGTCATGGACGCCAACACCGGAGTCGTTTTATATGGAAAAAACATCCATGAAACCTACTCTCCCGCCAGTATCACGAAGGTTCTGACCTCCCTCATCGTTCTGGAGCACTGTTCCCTCGATGAGACAGTTACCTTTTCCGAGAGCGCGGTCTACAACGTGGAATCCAACAGCAGCAGCGCCGGATACGATACAGGCGATACTGCCAGCGTCAAGGACTGCCTCTACGCCCTGCTTTTAAAATCAGCCAATGAGGCTGCCAACGCACTCGCCGAGCACGTTGCTGGCTCCGCTGATGCATTTGCTGTTTTGATGAATGAAAAAGCCGCCGAGCTTGGGTGCCAGGATTCGCATTTTGCAAATCCAAGCGGTCTGAATAACGAGGAACACTATGTCAGCGCCTACGACATGGCGCTCATCACGCGGGCGGCATTCGAAAATCCTACGTTTGCCAAGATCGTCGAAACAACCTACTATAAACTGCCGCCGAACCAGAAAAATCCCGAGGGACAGGGCATCTCCCCAGGCAATAAGCTGGTCAAAAAGAACTGGCCGCAGTACTACCGTCCGGACGTCCTCGGCGGCAAAACCGGCTATACCTCCATCGCCCTCAACACACTGGTCAATGGTGCCAGACAGGGCGATACGACACTGATTACCGTCATCCTGCACAGCAACAACACGCAGTATGAGGATACCAGCCGGCTGCTCGACTTTGGATTTAACAATTTCCAGTCAGTCAAAATTGCAGATTATGATCAAACTTTTTCAAATATCGGAAAAGATTTGAAAATTGCAGATGTATCTACCGCCGGGGGCGAATCCCTGTCCATCGACCCAGATAGCCGCGTGGTACTTCCAAAAACAGCGGATTTCTCGGAGACAACGACCTCCTTCGACTATGAGATCCCGGCTGGCGCACCGGACGGCACGATCGCCTGTGTCACTTATTCGCTCGGCGATCACAAGGTTGGCCAGGCATATCTGACCCTCACCGACAGCAGCCAGACAGCGGCAGATATTCCCGAAAAGCTTGTATCCCAGGCGGCAACAGCTACCGCGCAGGACAGCTCCGACACTGCCCTTTCAGACGGCTCCTCGGAGGCCTTGCCGCTCTCCAATCCGCCCGAATCGGCTGCTAATCAGGAAAATAGTTCCACCGGTAAATCCTTTGGACAGCTGTTTCATATTTCCGTCCGCGTTCCACCGGCATTTATCGCCGCACTGACCGCCATTCTTGTCGTGATCGGCGCGGTCACCGCCGGCATCCGTTTTCTCCAGATGCAGCGCCGCCAGGAGGAGGACGCCCTCGCAGAACGCCGCAGACGGCGCGCGGAACGTCTGCGCGACAGCGGAATGTCCGAAGCAGATTTCGACCTGATGATGCAGGACCGCCGAACGGCGCTGGCGAAAAAAAGGAAGAAACGATCGCATAAAATCCCATAACTGACACAAAAAGAGTTACCAGATGTGGAAATTCTCTTCTTTTACCTTACTCTAAACAGGCAGGAGAAACATTTCCATATCCAGTAACTCTTTTCTATGAATTTTTTCTTTTCTCTAATTCCTATTTCATACGCTCCATCCGCTCGGCTGCCTTCACCCTACTCGGCTGCTTCTGCCGTCTTTCCAGACTTCTTCGCCTTGTTGCGTTCCGCGCGCTTCTTCTTCGTTTCCTCCTTCTTCTGCTCCACGTAGGCCGCTCCCTCTTCACCGACCAGCTTCGTCGTCTTAACAGCAAAGAACGAGCCGTCCTCCGACTTCTTCATCCGGATCTTTCCCTTCATATAACCGTGCTCCGGGCAGACCGCCAGACAGAAGTAAAATTTCTGGTTTGAGGAAAACCAGCGGATCTTTTTCCGCAAGGTCCGGCGGCATTTGTAACAAACCATCTCCGCCACACGCCGTTCCTCCAAAATCTCTTCTTTCGTCTCATGCTCACGCGACACAAATTTCGCATATTCTGGAAATTCCAGGTAGATCTCTTCCTCCTCCGTCAGCGGCGGCTGGTAATAATCCACTGAAACATACTCCATCATGCTGTAAAAATCCATCTCACTCATGACACGCCCCGTGTAGTACGCATCATCCAGCGCCCGGTGGAACGGGCGGTCTTCCGTGAGGTGCAATTCCTCTACCACGGTATCTAACGACTCCTTTTGCTTGGTGCCGTGGATCAGGGCATAGATTTTCTGCAAATCATAATAGAGAAGCGGCGATGGAAACTGCAGCTCCATCCCGTGATATACCATATTCCGCTGCAATTCGGTCAGATCCATCGAGCCCCACGTACAGAACCGGTAATCATCCCCGCACCATTCTAAAAATTCGGTCATCGCACGCACAAAATCCTCGCCTTCTGTGTCAAGCTGCTCGATCGACATATGCGTCACTTCTGATATCTTATAATGCATCTGCCGGTACACCCGCGGGCGGATCAGACGGCGAAATTCCGAAATGATTTGAAGATTTTTATTTAATTTTACCGCGCCTATCTCAATAATCTCAAATGGAAGCCGGTTCATCGAGCCTTCCTTGCCCGCCGGACTCTGGTTCCATTCCAGATCCAATACTATAAACTGTCCCATAATTCTCGTCTCTTTGTAACGGTTCCGTTTTCTCCGCGTTACCTCTTACTTTTCTTTCTTCACGTTGTCACTGTCCATAACTTTACCACAAATCTGTGTATAAGTCCATATCAGGTTACCGGGCACACATGTGGGGACAGTAATATTTTTGTTACTATACACGGGTAGGCACTTTTGGAACCGAAAGTGCCGTAAGAAAACGTGGTGGCAGCAGGAATTTGCCGTATTTAAATGCGAAGCCACGGCAAATTCCGTTCCTGGACACGTATGCGTGTACAGTAACATATTTTTTACATAGAACCACTGGCAGAGTGCTTCCATCTTTGCTATACTTCATGATAGAAAGAAGAAGCATTTCTTTTATCAGAATGCTTTCTTCTAAGCTTTATTATGCACCTTGGGAGGGGCTGCTTATGGATTTAATACAACAATTTATCGATACATACAAGATGAAATGGACGTTCTACGACGCAGCCGGGCGGCTCGCGGCAGAGAAACTCCAGCTCGCCCTGCAAAATGCCGGTATCCGGGCGATCGTGACCTCTCGCGCCAAGAATCCCGCCAGACTCCGCACAAAAGTGCAGCGGCGCAATTCCAGACGTGAAGAACCATACCAGACAATCGAGGAAATCTACGACGACATTGCCGATCTGTCCGGTGTACGCGTCTCCCTGTATTTCCCCGGTGACCGCGGCAAAGTAGATGCGATCATCTCGGAGCTTTTCAACATCCTGGAATTTAAACAGTTCCCGGAACAGTCGAAACCCCCGACTTACCACAAACGGTTTTCCGGCTATTGGGCGAACCATTACCGCGCGCGGATGCGCGATGAAATTTTGAATGAATCACAGAAAAAATACGGATCAGCGCGCATTGAGATCCAGGTAGCGTCCCTGATCATGCACGCCTGGTCCGAGGTTGAGCATGATCTGATTTACAAGCCAATGCAGGGAACTTTATCCGAGGAAGAGCTGTCGATCTTAGATGAGTTAAATGGTCTGGTCCTTGCCGGCGAGATCGCGCTGGAACGCCTACAGGCAGCCGGAAATGAGCGGCTCCGCAGCCGCAATGCCGCGTTTGGAAGCCAGTACGAGCTGGCGTCCTATCTCTATAATTTCCTGAGCAGCCATCTCAAAACCGAGGACATCGAGCTTCGAATGGGAAATATTGCCCTGCTCTACCGGCTTTTGCAGCGTTTACAGCTCACCGGTCTCAAAGATATTACCCCGATTCTGCGGTCTGTCAAATTTGAAAAGGATCGGCGCACCATTTCCCAGCAGATCATCGATCAGATTATCTCCGGCAATGAAAAGCGCTACCAGTGCTACCAGGAGCTGCGGACGGAACCGGAGACCGCTTCACCGGAAACCCTGCAGGCAGTCAACCAGTTCCTCGAGGAGTGGGTACCATTAGAGCGCTTGCTCAACAAGACTGCACGGCGCACCTCGACGCGTTCCCGCGGTGCCTTCAATATCAATACACTCAAGCGGATGGATCTCTTTGACAAAGAAATGATCAACCAGATTGTGCAGCTCCGCAAGCTGCGGAATGTCCTGATCCACGGCATCGAGCTGCCGGACCAGGCACAGATTCTCCGCTGTACAGAAGAAGCGAAAGCACTTCTGGCACAGCTGACCGGACAGCATGACGCAATGGCAGACGGAGAAAACGGCGAGAAAAACAGCCATGCAGAAAACGCATAGGACGCAAACGCGCCAATCGCCAAAAATGCAAAATACCAGATAACAAAAAAAACACAACGATAAAAGCCATCCAGTTTTTAGCCGGATGGCTTTTTATTTTACATATTTGATTCTTTTCAGAACCGCTTCCAACATCGAAACACGATGTTTTACATTCTAATTTTGCATTCTAAATTCAGAAGCTTCTTAAATTAGAAATCAACCTCTGTATCATAGAAGCAGCAGGTCAGAAGTTTCGCCATCTGCTCCGGATTGATCGAACGCGGGTTGGAACCGGTACATGCATCGCCAACTGCCAGCTCTGCCACGGTTGCCAGTTTGTCATTGAATTCTTTCTCGTCAATGATTCCGCCCTCATAGAGCTTAATGCTCGGAGCGATATTTAACTGCTTGTTCATCTCTTTGATCTCGGCGATCAGAGCGTCAACCAGAGCCTCGTCGCTGTCTCCCTGTAAACCGATGAACTTCGCGATATCTGCATAACGGGAAGCTGCCTCTGGTTCCTTGGAGTTAAATTTAATAACCTTCGGAAGATACATCGCATTCGCTGCACCGTGAACGATATGTCCGCCGGAGTAAGCTGCACCTGTCTTGTGTGCCATGGAATGGACGATACCAAGCAGTGCATTGGAGAATGCCATACCTGCCAGGCATTGTGCGTTGTGCATACGTGCTCTCGCTTCTTTGTCGCCATTGTAAGATTTAACCAGATAGGTATGAATCATCTTGATTGCGTGAAGTGCCAGCGGGTCGGTGTAATCACAATGAAGTGTGGATACATACGCCTCGATCGCATGGGTCATCGCATCCATACCGGTGTTTGCGGTCAGCTTCTGCGGCATGGTCTCAGCCAGCTCCGGATCCACGATCGCTACATCTGGTGTGATATTGAAATCTGCTAACGGATATTTGATACCCTTATGATAATCGGTAATAACACTGAATGCCGTAACCTCAGTTGCTGTACCAGAAGTAGACGGAATCGCGCAGAATTTTGCTTTTGTACGCAGTGTCGGGAAATTGAACGGAGTGATCAGATCCTCAAACTTGGTATCTGGATACTCGTAGAATGCCCACATCGCTTTCGCTGCATCAATTGGAGAACCACCGCCGATCGCTACGATCCAGTCCGGACCAAATTCCTGCATAAGCTTTGCGCCCTTCATAACGGTCTCAACGCTCGGATCTGGCTCTACTCCCTCAAACAGAGCCACTTCCATGCCAGCTTCTTTCAGATAATCTTCTACTTTCTGAAGGAAACCGAAGCGTTTCATGGAACCACCGCCAACGACAACGACTGCCTTTTTGCCTTTCAGATTTTTCAGTTCCGCTAAAGATCCTTCTCCATGATAGAGATCCCTCGGTAATGTAAATCTAGCCATATTGATACTACCTCCTGTTAATTTTTTAACCACCCTATGCCCAGATTATAGCACGCATTCTGGTGGATTTCAACTGTTTTAACTATTCATTTTCGATATATTTGTATATTTTTCAAAAATTTTACATTTTATTACTTTGATTTCCATAGAAACTGCGTTCTTCGCTTGTCAATCATCCAACAAACTGCTTCTTTTCTCCATTTTGAACCGTTCCTTTTCTGTCTGCATAATACCCCTGTGCCTTTGCCTCTATCATAAAGAATTCCTGCTGCCACCATGTTTTCTTACGGCACCTTCGCTTCCAAAAGTGCCTACCCGTAAACAGTAACGGAATTTCTCCACTCCTATTTCCATGCAAAATCTTATCTTGACATCCCTGTTTTTCCGTACTATAACAAGGGCAAGCATAAGCCGCCTGTGCGCTTATGCCCGTTTCATAGCACCTTACAGATTATATCTGTACAAGACTGACACGGAGGACATTATAATATGAAACAAAACTCACGAATCCAACTGGAAAACACCTTGATCGGCGCACTTGGCGTTCTTTCCCTTGTACTTTTTATTCTCAGCTTCCTGCCAGGGCTGGGACTGGCAAACCGCGTCGGTATCCTTCTGGAAATGGGGCACATGGTACAGCGTGCCTTTTCTGTCGTGCTCTTCATCCTGACCTTCCAGCTTTGGAAACGGAAGCGCGCCGCCTGGAACATTGCTGTTCTCCTGCTGTTTTTAAGCTTTTTACGCGGGCTGACAGCACTTTCTTCGCCTTTGTATCTTCCGTTTCACCTGGCAGAAGCCGTATTATTTCTGCTTCTCCTGTGTTTTCGGAAGGACTTCTGCTGCCCGTCTGACCGGCGCAGCCTCGGACGCTCTCTCCTGTTTCTGCTGCTGGCACTGGCAGGCATCATCGTCAATGCCGGTATCAGCTATCATTTTTCGGTAAAACCGCTGGGAGAAACCTCACTTGACTCACTGATGGATAGTCTCATTCAGGGAACTGCCATGATTTTCGGCATGGGAAATCCGAGCAATGTTTCACGTGAAACACATGTAGTCGAACTGGTTACATTCTGGTTCAGCTGGGGCTGCATCCTCGCCTCCATTCTGTATGCGGTCCGCCCATGGCTGCTGCATCCAGTCAGCCATGCTTCGGATTTGATGCATGCCCGCACCCTCGTCAACCTGTACAGCCAGAATCCCAGCGCCTATTTGACGCTGGAGGATGACAAGCTCCTATATTTCGGTCACAAGGTGGACGGCGTCATCCCCTACGGAGTCGTCGGCAGCACCATCGTTATCAACGGCGATCCTATCTGCGCGGACAGCGATTTTCCGGTTCTCCTGGCAGAATTTAAAGAATTTTGCCAGCGCAGCGCTCACAACCTGTTTTTTATCAGCGTCACTGACCATTTTCTGGAAGAATATAAGAAGCAGGGCTTTGGATGGGTCAAAAACGGGGAGGAAGCCCGTTTCCACCTTGCGGACTATGAAATCTCTGGCAAGAAAGGCGCCAAGATGCGGATGAACATCAATCACGCCCGGAAAGCCGGGGTCGTCGTCCATGAATACTGCCCGCTGAAACAGCGGGATGCACAGATTGAGGCAGATCTGAACCGCATCACGAACGAATGGCTGCAACAGAAAAAGAGTTCGATGCTGACTTTCGTTATGGGAACTGTCGGGCTGGAAAATCCGATGGACAAGCGATATTTCTACGCCACCGACGCCGACGGAAAAATCGTGGCATTCATCGTGTTTGTCCCATTTCTCGGCAAAAGAGGCTATATGGCGGACGTCACCCGCCACGGAACCGGCGCACCGAGCGGCGTGATGGAGACGATTCTTTACGACGCATTTCAGGTTTTCAAAGACGAGGGCATTGAGTATGGCAGCCTCGGTGTTGCCCCGCTCGCTGGCTTGGAAAATGACAGCCCTAATCCGGTCGAAAAGCTGCTCTGCTTCGCTTACGACCACCTGAATGACTGTTATGGATTCCGCGACCTCTACCGTGCCAAGGAAAAATACAGCCCGACCGAATGGGTTCCTTCCTATTATATTTACCTGCCGAAGATTCCAACACCAGACATGTTTTATGCCCTTGTGACGATTCAGAATCCGCATCAGATCCGCGAGGCAGCGGAGGATCTGGTAAAAGGATGGGCGCAGCGACTGAGAAACAAGAGGACTTCCCCGACACATCAGAGTAAACCATCTCGCCAGGTAAGTTGGACTGCTTCTTCCAGCACGAAGCAGCCCGACACAAGAAAGCAGCCAGATGCAGATAAAAAGGCAGACTAAACTTAGCTTTTATCATGCTGGATGCAGCCTGATAAATTTCATTTTTTCACCAGAAAAGAGGCACTCTTACGATGAAACATTCCGGCTATCTTACCACCTCCGGCGCAGAAATCTACTATGAACAGTACGGCTGCGGCACACCGCTCCTTATCCTGCATGGAAACAGCCAGTCCCTTGCCGTTTTTTATCCATTTCTGCGCACGTTTCTGCCCGATTTTCAGGTAATTCTGATGGACAGCCGGGGACATGGACGTTCCCGGCTGTCTGTCCACACAGCGCTCCACGGGTTCTCTACAGAGGATATGGCAGACGACGTTATCGCCCTGCTTAACCACTTACATCTTTCCTCCGTCCACCTGCTGGGATTCAGCGATGGTGCCAATATCGGGCTGGAGATCGCATGCAAATACCCGGAGCGGCTGAAAAAGCTCATCTGTATCAGCGCCAACGCCTCACCGGACGGGCTGCTCACGCCGCTATACCTTGCCGCCCAAATGCTGCACAGCATTTTAAATCTCCTGGGGAATCTCCTGCTGCCTGTTTTAAAATGCAGCTTTTCTTCTGCCTCTGCATCCTCCGGGTCCTCCGCGGTCTCTGCACTGTCCACCCCGAAAGTTTCCCTGCCATTTCAGAAGAATTTCTCTGTTTCCGCCACATCCGCAGTTTGTGCCGACAAAGAAAGGCAATGCCATTTCGGATCAATTTTCCCCCGGATTCCGGCAGAACAAAAAAAGAAGCCTGACTTTCTTACCCGGCTGACGCACCGCGTCCTCCGCCGTCGAAATCTGACTTCTCTTTTACTTCACTCGCCCCGTTTAAGTGCCCGGAAATTGCAAACCATCTCCGTTCCTGTGCTGCTGATCGCCGGAACCCGGGATCTCATTAAGCCCTCACACTCCCGCTGGTTAGCAAGGCAGATTCCAACCAGTCGGCTTCTTTTAATGACCGGGGGACGGCATACTTCCATATTCCGGACACCGACGCCTTATCTGCGCGCAATTCTGGCATTTCTGCGCCGCAGCTAAAGTATCCTCACTCTTCCTGCTGCTCCGCTTTCCTTGCTCCATTCACTTTTAGGTTCTATACTTTTCCTCTTCAAGCATCTCTACCGGACGGCATCCGCAGCTGCCGTGTTTCGAGCACTCAACTCAAAGCACCTCTCAGCACAACTTCCGCCCATTATCCACTTCTTCCTTCTGGCAGATCTCATCCAGCACCCAGTTTCCATCTTCCAGAACAAACCTCCAATATTCGAAGAAATCTTCCATTTTCCGGGAGCCCTTCAAAAGTTCTCCTGTTTCTTCGTGATACACATAGTCGATCATCTTTCCATGGATCAAATACCAGATATAGTCGCGGTCGTCGCCGTCCTCATTCTCCGCTTCCACCAAAATCGCATCCAGAAGCTGGATCCCTTCCATGACAAACACCTCATGGCGCATCCTGCTCCACTCAAATTTCGTCTGAAACTCCTGCTGCATCTTCTGGCTCAGGTAAGGATGCCCTTTTTCCAGATCACGATCCCGCCAGCATTCCTGAATCCGGTAATATGATTCCCGCACCCGCTCCTGTATCTCACTCCGATCCCAATGATCTTCTCCGATGGAAAATTCTTTCAATTTTTCACGGGCTGCTGCCTGTTTCTTTTTTGCCCGGTGCAGGTATGTAATGGTTCCGGCACTTCCCAGAATCACAAAGGTTCCCGTAAGCAAAAGCGCCTGAAACGCACCCGCCCGTCCGCCTTGTCCCCGGCTGCTGCTTGTATGATGATGGGAAGAACCACCTCCGCCACCTCCGCCACCTCCGCCGCCTCCGCCGCCGGAAGCACCTCCCGCTCTGGCAAAGGCGGTAAAAGATCCAAGAACCATCATGGCTGCTGTCAGGCAAAGCAGGCGGACGAACGTTTTCCGGCACAAGCGACCTTTCTTTCCCAATCTGGAACCCACTCTGCTTCCGCCGTTTTCATTTTCTCCCCTGCTTCTCTCCGTTGCTTTCACATCTCTCATATGAATTCTCCTAAAATCTCCCACACCTACTCGCGCTGCTGATCCTCCGGCTCCCTGCAGACATCCACCCAGCCTTTCGCTCCAGACACTTCTTCCAACTCCGGGATCGTGAGACGTACCGCACTGTGGTCGTCTCCCGCTGCCGGATAAACCGTCTCAAAACGCTTCAGGCTCTCATCCAGATACACTTCAATTCCATCCTTGATACCAAACGGGCAGACCCCACCCGGCGCATGACCGGTAACCTCCTCCACCTGCTCAAACGGGATCATCTTTGCTTTCACGTGAAACGTATCTTTATATTTCCGGTTATCCACTTTCGCAGTACCTTCTGTCAAAATCAATACCGGCTGTTCTCCCTGCAAAAAGGACATCGTTTTCGCAATCATCCCCGGCTCCACGCCTAATGCCTCCGCTGCCAGCGCAACCGTCGCTGTGGACTCTTTTAACTCAATAACATGATCCAAAAATCCGGCTTCCTTTAAGTAATTTTCTGCTTTTTCCAGTGACATGGTTGTTTTCCTCCCGTATCCTCTATCGATTGATCTGCCGTATCAATTTCTTTTATATTTTAGAACTCATTCATCTTTCCCATCATATCACACTTTCATTTTCCATATCAATATTTCTATAGACGAAAAAAGACGGTTCCCTGCATTTGCCAGAGAACCGCCCCCTATTTCATTAATTCCTATTTTCAAGATCGTTCCGACCGCTTTTTGTAAAACCAACACAGATTTTTTGCAAATCTATCTCCAGATTTCAGATCCAAATTCCGACTTTGTTCGATTCCCTCTTATCCAGTTCCGTCCTGTATTTATCACTTCTCCCCGAAAAATAATTCCACATCGCTCTCCACGCTGTCAATTCCCGCGATTCCAAACTTTTCCATCAATACATTTACCACGTTCGGACTTAAAAATGCCGGAAGCGTCGGTCCAAGATGGATATTCTTGATACCAAGTGAGAGAAGCGCCAGAAGAACAATGACCGCCTTCTGCTCATACCAGGCAATGTTGTAAATAATCGGCAGGTCGTTGATGTCATCCAGCCCAAAAATCTCCTGCAGCTTCATCGCAATGACCGCCAGGGAATATGAATCATTGCACTGCCCCGCATCCAGGACACGCGGAATTCCTTCAATATCGCCCAGATTCAGCTTATTGTAGCGGTATTTCGCACAGCCAGCCGTTAGAATTACCGTGTCCTCCGGCAGCGCCTTTGCAAAATCGGTGTAGTAAGTGCGGCTCTTAGCACGCCCATCACACCCCGCCATGACGACAAACTTTCGGATTTTTCCCGATTTGACCGCATCCACTACCTTATCTGCCAGCGCCAGCACCTGTGCATGGGCGAAGCCGCCGACAATCTGCCCCTGCTCAATCCCGGTCGGCGGCTCACAGCGCTTCGCATGCTGGATGATCACTGAAAAATCCTTCTTTCCTCCGATTCCACCGTTGATATACGTGCAGCCCGGATATCCCGCCGCACCGGTTGTGTAGAGGCGATCCTTGTAGCTATCCTTCGGCGGCACGATGCAGTTCGTCGTCATCAGGATCGGTCCATTGAACATCTCAAATTCCTCCTTCTGACGCCACCATGCATTGCCGTAATTACCCTTAAAATTCGGATATTTCTTAAATGCCGGATAATACTGCGCCGGAAGCATCTCCGAGTGCGTATATACATCGACGCCGGTTCCCTGCGTCTGCTCCAGAAGCATTTCCATATCGCGCAGATCATGTCCCGAAACAAGAATGCCCGGATTACTTCCGACACCGATATCAACCGTAGTAATCTCCGGATTTCCATAAGTCTCGGTGTTTGCTCGATCCAAAAGCGCCATTCCCCGGACACCATATTCGCCAGTTTCCAGCGTCAGGTGAATCAAATCATCCACACTCAGACCGTCATCCAGCGTCGCCGCAAGCGCCCGCTGTAAAAATGCATCCGCCTCCCGGTCCTCCTGCAGCAGGACGTTCGCATGCCGGGTATAGGCAGACAAACCTTTCAAGCCATACGTAATCAAGCTGCGAAGGGAAATAATATCCTCGTTCTGCCCGATCAGAACGCCCGCTTCCGACGCTTTTTTTATAAATTCAGACGGCTCACCTGTCCAGCCAGCCGCCTCCGGCAGATTGTCCCGACGTTCCAGCTGCTCCCACAGTGCCGTCTTCATTTCCAGCGTCTTTTCAATTCTTTTTTCAATCGCTGCCTTATCAAAATTGGCATTCGTGATCGTCGTAAACAGATTTTCGGTAACCAGATGGTTGACCTCATCTGCCACCGCACGTCCCTCCTCGCGAAGCCGTGTCGTCACCGCGCTGATACCTTTCGTCACCCACACAAGCAAATCCTGCATTGCCGCCACATCCGGCTGCTTACCGCAGACACCGACCACCGTACAGCCCTTGCATCCGGCCGTTTCCTGACATTGATAACAAAACATTTTCTGGTCCATTGTTCACTCCTCCTATCGCATCTATCGTGTCTTATATAATCTACATTTCGCGTGATTTATATTCTTGATAGGGATAGATAACGAAGCTGCCTTCCATATTATCAGCACCATGATTAGCGCCATCAGCGTCAAGAATAGCGTCATCCGTGGTGCTATTTGTCATCTGATTTAAAAGTTCCGGAAGGATTTTTGCAGCCTGATACAATTTTCTGTAATCTCTGCCATAATAAAAATATCTCCATCATTTTACTTGTAATGACGGAGATATTTCGCCCTGCTTATTCTTGTAGCAACCAATCGGCTATATCATGGATTTCGATTCCTTCATAACTATATTTTGGATGTTTGGTTCTGGCAATAATCATTTTCGGATAAGCATCTCGGATCTGAAGCAGAGGAGAGCATTCTCTCTCAAATGTTTCCTGCCCGGAAATGTTGTCACTGACCTGAATATAAATCTTCTCGCTGCCTCTCTGAGCAACAAAGTCGATCTCCTTTTGATAGAGCTTGCCGACATAGACATCGTATCCACGGCGAAGAAGTTCGATGCAAACGATGTTTTCATATACTCTGCCGTAATCCATATTTCTGCTTCCCAGTATTGCATATCGAATACCGCTGTCACACAAATAGAACTTTTCAGAGCTTT